>Ga0209755_10002844_pt1 | contig 22719 bp, 20 predicted proteins | sample TergutCo191P1_FD_187301 | JGI IMG/M metagenome (GOLD analysis project Ga0209755, IMG submission 187301) | Cornitermes sp. P1 segment gut microbial communities from Petit-Saut dam, French Guiana - Co191P1 (SPAdes) (version 2) | ecosystem: Host-associated > Arthropoda: Insects > Digestive system... | reverse complement strand
GCCGGACACCGCCTCCGGTTTCCGGCCGCCAAAGCGCCCGGCCCCGGACATAACCACGTTCGCCGCAGGCGGGCGGAAAATGCGGAACAGGGCATATCTTGTTGTTTCTTCCGCGCTTATATATACCCGGTGCACAGTTAACGCATATGGTGACCGGCACCAAAACCGCGGGGCGTACATGACAGCCCGGGTAGCGCAAACGATTGACCGCGTCTGCCAAAATGACGATATTTAAGTAATGAAGCTAAAGCCGTTCCTGTTTGTCCTGTTTTTCGTCCCCGCGCTTTTACCGGCGGCGGGGCCGCTGCACTCCGCGTCCTGGGGTTTCACCGTGGATTTGCCCCCGGGTTACGTGTTTGTCGAGGGCAACGCCTTCGACCGGTTTTCGTTCCAGGGCCCCAGCAACGCGATGTTCGACATGCTGGTCTACGACGGGCGTTACGGGAGCATTGAGCATATGGTTTTGAGCATTAACCGCCAGCTTGGAAACGCCGGAAACACGTCGTTTTTCGAGTACGGCGGCAGGGCGGCGGCTGTCATAGAACTCCGTTTCGCGAACATGGAGGGCTGGGGCCTTGGGCTGGAGCTTGCCGGCGACGGAACCGGGGGGCCGCCGCCGCTTCTGCTCGCTCTGGCCTATGCCCCGGTGGGAACGGAAAACGTGGATTTGCTTCACGCTTCCATCCTGAATTCCATTGCGCCCACTCTGGCGGAAACGCGTCGCCCCGGTCCGGTAATGGAGTTTGCCTATCCGCGCGGCGAGTTAATCGAAGTGCCGCTTACCGGCGGAACGGGCCTTACCGCGATGATCCGGGAGAACGACGCATACGCGGCGCAGGCGTTAATCGACCGGGAGTTTCTGGTTTTGACCCTGTACCAGTTTACCCCCTACTGGCAGGAAGCGTGGATACGTTTCTACCGGGCGATTTTCCGCGATTCGTGGGACCGGATTGCCGACGCCGCTTTCCAGATTGAGCGATGGCTGAACGCCGGCGCAATGGAGCGGGACATGGCGCAGGGTTTAGACGCCGGCGAAAGCGCCCGCGCCTTTGCCCAAAGGGCGCTTACCTTTGTGCAGGGTTTCTACTACGAGCGGGACTTTGAAGGCAGCGACTTTATCAATCTGGTTACCGCCGTTACGGAAGGCCGCGGCGACTGCGACAGCCGCGCAATGCTCTGGGCGATAATCCTGGCCCAGGCGAATATCCCTTCGGCGATAATGGTTTCGCGCCAATACTCCCACGCCATGGGCCTGGCGGACGTTCCCGGTTTCGGCGCCCGTTTCGAAGCCGGCGGAACCCGCTGGCTGGTAGCCGAAACCACGGCGGACGTGGACATAGGGCTTATCGCCGCGCACAAAAGCACGATAGACCACTGGCTGGGCGTTCTGTTCGAGTAGGGCCCGCACGGTTATCCGGCGGATTTCCAATCGAAACCACCCCAGTTCGTAAAATACCAGTTGAAAAACATGGTGTTTTTGTGTATAATTTCATGGAAGCCCGTGGACGTTTTCGAAATTGACGGCTCAAATTTCGTATACAATCAGCGGGAATGTGAGGTTTGCAGGAAATGCTGGATATTGGTACCGTCCACCGCAGGGAATACGAGCTGAATTCCAACAGGGGGGAAGGGCCTTCTAAAACAAAACCCGCCAAGGAAGCCGGCTCGGGTGGCGCGGCTGCGGGGAAAAACGTCGCGGTGGAAACGGACAAGGTGGTTATCGCCCAGGCTCCGGGCAGGCTCCACTTTTTGGGCGAACACGGCGATCCGCGCGCCGGGTTGTACCTTTCGGCGGCCATAGATCGCTGGATAAGCGTGGCGGTAAGCCCCAGAAAGGACACCTCCCTGCGTTTTTACGCCCCGGACCTTAGCGAGCGCAAGCGGACTACCATGGCAAGCCTAAAGTACAAGCGGGAGGATCGCTGGGCAAACTACGCCAAAGTTGCAATCCAGCTTTTTACCGACATGGGAATTCCGGTCAGGGGGCTGAACTTTACCGTAATGGGGAACATTCCGCAGCAGGTCGGGCTTGCGTCATCGTCGGCCATGGAGGTCGCCTCGGCGGTGGCTTTGCGGGGGCTTTTCAAGGCAAAAATCAGCGATACGGATATGGCCCAGAAGCTGGCGAACGTACACTTGCAGTATTTCGAAAAATACCCCGGAACCGTTGACTACCTCGTGGGCCTTTCGGCCCGGAACGACCAGTTTCTGGTGGTGGACGAATCCAACTCCGGCGTAACAAAAATCAAGTCGCCGTTTTCCCGCTGCCGCATCGTCATTACCGATTCCAGGGTGCCCCGGATTGGGGTTGAAACGGAGCTTAGAATCAGAAGGGAAAACCTTGCGTCTGCGGCGGAAATGCTTTCGCAGGGGCGCAAGGGGGCGAATCTTAGGGAATTCGCCGAAACGGACCTGATGGACTCGATGGGGAACCTGCCGGAAAAAATCCGCCGCCGGAGTCTGCACGTTGTGCAGGATATACAGCGCGTTTCGGACGCGGTGGATTTTCTGCGCCGCGCCGACCTTATGGGCTTTTCCAGGCTGATTTTCCACTCCCACGAAGGGCTGCGGGACCTCTACGAAATAAGCTGCCCGGAAATAGACTGGATGGTAAAACGCGCACAGGAGACTTCCGGGGTGTTCGGGGCGCGGATGACGGGCAGCGGTTTCGGCGGCTGCACCTACGCAATCGTAAAAAACGACGCGGTGGAGGAATACCGGCAGCGGCTGGACGAGTACGAGCGCATTTTCGGCTTTAATCCGTCCATTTACGAAGTGAAAATTGCCACCGGAAGCCGGCTGGTTTCCGCCTGACGAGAGGGAAGCTCGGTGCGTATACTTTTGACCAACGACGACGGCGCGGAATCACCGGGAATTTTGCTTCTTGCCGACGCGCTGCGCGGGGCCGGGCACAGGGTGTTTATGGTTGCGCCTTCGAGCGACAAATCCGGGGTTTCCCACTCCATATCTTTCTTCAAGGGTTCCCGGAAACTTGCCGAAATTCAAAGGGACGGCTATTCCTTTGACGGCACTCCGGTGGACTGCGTGATAGTGGCCCTCAGGGGGGGCGTTCCGGAACTGGACATGACCGAAAGGGGAAGCGGCACGCCTCCGGACGTGGTGATTTCCGGGATAAACCGGGGCGCCAATCTGGGGACGGATATCGTCTTTTCCGGAACCGTGGCCGCGGCGCGACAGGGGGCGTTTTACGGAATCCGGTCGCTGGCGCTTTCGCTTGTTCACGGGTTTCACGTCCATGGGGACGTGCCCTGGCACTGGAACACCGCCGTTGATTTTGTTCTGGAGCGGCTGGACGAGATGCTGGCCTACTGGAAACCTGATTCGTTTGTAAACGTGAACATTCCGAACCGGGGCGAAAAACCCCAGGGTCTGGTTCACGCGTTTCCGTCGCTGCGTTACTACAGCGACGACATTACCGTCAGCCACGGGCCGGACGGACACCGGTACTGCTCCGCAAACCTTGGGGAAGCGGGCGCCAGGCCGGATCCGGGTTCGGACTGGAAAACGGTGGCCGAAAACAGCGCCTCGATAAGCGGGGTTTTCGTCCATCCGGTATTGCTGGAGGATGTAAGAATGCGCGGCTGAGTGCCGCCGAGATATGTTAGGGAGGGAACAGAAAATGAAGGGAAGTTTTTCGAGCAAGATTCCCGGCGCGGACCGGGGACGCGCCTTGGGCGACAAACCCGTTATCAACGAGCCGTTCAACCGGATTCACGCACCCGTTGCGGGGGAACGTAAAACCGGGGACGGCAAAAGACAGCGTCCGGCGGCAATCCCCGGTTTTAGGGCAACCGTTCCGGCCGGCGGAAAAAAGGCCGCCGGCGTAACGCCGTCCGACAGCGGCTTTAGGGAAGGAATCCGCCTTTTCAACTTGCAGCGTTGGGACGAAGCCTTGCAGGAACTGCTTTTCGTCGATTCCGCCGATTTTCGCGCAGAGGAAAAGACGGAGCTTTCGTATTACCTGGGCCTGTGTTTCGCGAAACTGGGAAGGCCGAGCGACGCGCTGGCGTACCTCGAAAAGGTTGTCGTGGCCGGCGGCGACATGCTCCGCGTTTACCAGTGCCGCATGACGCTGGCGTACATTCACGTTACCACCGGCCGCCCCAAAATGGCCGAGTTCGAGCTGCGGCGGCTTCTGGAGTCCGGTTTCGAGTCGGCGATGCTCTTCAACACCATGGCTTACGCGGCCTACGCCCGGAAACACTACCGGCATGCCATTGAATACTACGAAAAGGCCCTGAAAATAGAGGACAGCAACGCCACCGCGCTGAACAGCATGGGCTACATCCTGGTGGACACCGGAATAGACCCATTGAAGGGGCTGAAGTTCTGCCGCAAGGCGGTGGAAATCCAGCCGAAAAACGCCGCGTATCTGGATTCGCTGGGTTGGGCCTGTTACAAGTGCAGGGAACCCACCGCGGCGCGAACCTGGCTGCGCAAGGCGCTGGAGCTTGCCCCGCAGGAGGGCCAGATAAAGGAACACCTGCGAATCGTTACCGGAGGGGTTCTATGAACAAGCGCCTTTTCACCGTTTTCGCCGCAACGCTGTTCCTTTTGGCTCCGTTGTTTTTGTCCGGACAGGCCGGCGTCCGGGGCCACATAACCGGCGGCGAGGGTATCGACGCGATTAACGCCGCGCAGGAATTCCGCATCGGCGTACAGGCGTTTAACCGTTTTGCGTTTAACGAAGCGATTCACGCCTTTGAACGCGCCCTTTCGTTCAGGCCCGGCGAAGCCATCATCATGGACTGGCTGGGCAGGGCGTACTACCGCTCCGGCCTGGAAAGCATTGCGCTTCAGCAGTGGCGTGCCGCGGTGGAAGCTTACGGACGGCAAACCGAAGAGGCTATGGTTCTGGCCAGCCGAATCGAAACCGTTTCAAACCGGCGCACTTTCCTTCAGGTCGCAAACGACAACGTGCGTTACGTCCAGTCCGGACGCTACCCCGGAACCTTGGGGAACCACGTTCTGTACCGCCAGCCCACTTCCGTTCTTCCGCTTTCGGACGGCTCGGCGTGGGTTGTGGCGTTCGGCAGTAACGAGCTGGTAAGGATAGGCGTAAACGGCACCGTCCGGGAACGCCGGCGCGGGCCCATCCAGGGCTTCGACCGCCCCTACGACCTTGTAAGGGGGCTCGACGGGCGAATGTACGTTTCGGAATACCGGGGCGGCAGGGTTAGCATACTCTGTCCGGAAGGCCACTGGCAGGCGCACATCGGCTCCAGGGGACGCGGAAACGGACAGTTTATCGGCCCCAAAAACATGGCGATCGACGAGTACGGCTACCTTTACGTGGTGGATTTTGGAAACCGGCGCGTTTCCAAGTTCGACCCGGACGGCCGGTTTATACTTTCCTTTGGAACCAGGGGCCCGGATTTCAACGGCTTCCGTTCGCCCACCGGTATAGCGGCGCGGGACGGGCGCGTTTTCGTGGCGGATTCCTTATCGCGCCGGATTTACACTTTTGACCAGAACGGAAACCACCTGGGGATTCTTACCGACGGCCTTGTCGCGCCGGAAAGCCTGCGCTTTATTTCGGACGGCAGAATGCTTGTGGCCGACGGAAACCGCGTCATTCTGGTCGATCCCAACACGGCCATCGTTCGCGATCTTGGCCTTGTGGGGAACGCCAGAACGCGCATAATCAGCGCGGACATGGACGCCAACGGCAACCTGCTCGCGGTGAACTTTGACGGCAGCGAAGTTTCCGTTCTTACGCGCTTCGACGATATGGCTTCCGGCCTTTTCGTGCAAATAGAACGCGTCCACTCCGAACGGTTCCCGCAGGTTACCGTGGAGGTTCGCGTGGAGGACAGGCTTCGCCGCCCCATTGTGGGCCTTGAGGGGCTGAACTTTGTTCTTACGGAGGGCGGACGCATGGTTCAGGGACAGCAGTTCCACATGCCGGCATACCGGATTAACCGTTCCGCCGTTTCGGTGCTTATGGAACGCTCGCCGGAAACGCTGGCTTTGCGGGACAACCTTGCCGTGGCGATCCGGGACATAAACGGCGCCCTTGGAACCAGCGGGCGGATTGTTTCGGTGGTTTCCGCCGGGGAACAGCCCCACCGGGAACGCCACGAAAACGCGCTGGAAGCCGCCGCCCGGGGAAACGCCGCCGCGTTCAACAACCGCTGGCGTTTCGACCTGGGTCTGCGCCTTGCCGCCACCGACCTCCTTGCCGCCGAGCAGAAACGCTCGGTTGTGTACGTCGGTTCCGGAAACCTGGGCGCGTTGGCCTTTGAGCAGTACAGCCTTTCCGAACTGGCGGCGTACTTGGCGAACAACGCGGTTATCTTTAACGCGGTTCTGGTCGGCAACAGCCCGCCTTCACAGGAAATACTCTACCTTACCGCCCAGACCGGCGGACAGGCGCTTTTCCTGTTCCGGCCGGAAGGAATTCGCGAAATGATAGAAAACATCGCCCTGGCACCCAGCGGACTCTACACCATAAGTTTCCGGTCCGGTCTTCCCTCCGATTTCGGCAGGGCCTGGCTTCCTCTGGAGGCCGAAGTGTACCTCATGGAGCGTTCGGGCAGGGATATAGCCGGGTACTTCCCCCCATTGGAATAAGTGTTTATACTGGGGTGGCGGGTGCGTCAGAATTTTCATCACAAGCGAGGCAAATAGCGGCTGCTATGGAACGGTTATGCTAAAATACCTGATTTTCGATTTGGACAACACGCTGTATTCCAGCCGCTATGGACTGGAGGCGAACGTGGAACGCCGCCTGAAGGAGTTTACCGCCGAGTTTCTTGGCGTTTCCCCCGCCGAAGCGTGGCGCGAACGCAAGGAAAAAAAGAGCAAGTACGGAACCTGTCTGGAATGGCTTATGGCGGAAAAGGGCTTTACCGACGTGGAAGCCTATCTTGCCGCCGCCCATCCGGAAGGCGAGGCGGACGTGCTTCCCCGGGACGACGACCTTAGGGAGTTCCTCTCCGGCATTCGCACGCCCAAGGCGATTCTTACCAACGCGCCCCGGGAACACGCCGATTTGATTCTGGACAAACTGGGAGTCGCCGACCTTTTTACCCATATTTTTGACATTCGCCTGTGCAACTTTCTGGGCAAGCCCCGGCGCGAAGTTTTCGACAATGTATTTAACACCCTGGGCGTACAGCCCAAGGAGACGCTGTTTATAGACGACATACCGGCCTACGTGGAAGCCTTTGCCGATTTGGGCGGCAAGGCAATGCTGTTCGACGAAGACGACGTTCACAAAAAATGCTGCGTGCCAAAGATTCGCGATTTGCGGGATATAATCCGGTACATTGGCCGGGGCGCGTAAGGCGCTTCCCCGGTACCTAATTTTAGGTGCCGGGGAAAGCCGGGTGCCGGATCGCGGGATCAGAACATCGCCGGTTCGGGGACGTTTGCCATTAACCGGCTTTCCGCTTCGCTTGCGGCTTCGTCCTCTTCCAGATACCGCTCTTCTTCGGGGTTGACTTCTTCGCCGGCGTGGGGCGCAAGGGTAACACCGCTTTTGGCAACGGCCTCTACGTGTTTTTCCACGGCGGGATCTTTTAGAAAGTCCGGACGAAATTCAACGTGGTTCGCGATAATCTTGATCTTCGAACGGGACTTGCCTTCTGGATCGGCCCACCGCTCTTCTTTCAGGCGACCCACTATCCGCACCCCTCGCCCTTTTCTTCCCTGGCTGTTGCAAAGCTCGGCAAGTTTCGTCCAGGTTTCAATATCAAAAAACGAAACTTCCTTTTCCACGCCGGCATCCTGTTTGTAGAACCGGTTGGAGGCCAGCCTGAAAGTGCAGACCGGCGTCCCTTTGGGAGTGGTGCGGAACAACGGTTCGCGCACCAGATTCCCCTCGATTAAAATGCTGTTAAGATTGCTCATAATTTGCCTCCATAGTGGCACGGTAGATACAGCAGCACACAGCCGCCGTACATAGACAAAGCGCACTCTGGAAACAACGAACTCAGTCTGCATAACTTTGTCCATGCACCCTTATATATGGCGCGAAACTCGAAAATGCTTTAGTCTTTGCGGAAATTTTTTTGAGGCCTCGGCAAATTTACGCCTCCCGCGCCGGCCTGTACAACCAAAATGATTACCGGTAAAATCATCCTGGGAAGTAAAAATGAAAACACTGTGGCGCATAGCAAAAGAGGCGGTAAGGTACAAAGGCTGGTTGTCGCTGGCGATCTTCGGCACGCTGCTTTTGACGGCGGTAAACCTGGTGGCTCCAAGAATAATGGCCTCCATGACCGGCATCGTTGCGGACGGCATGACCCGGGAAAGTTTTCACACCGTTCTGTGGATGGCCAGCGGACTGTTGGCGCTGTTTCTGGCGCGCATCCTGTTCCGGTTTCTCAGTAGCTACTGTTCGCACAAGGCGGCGTGGAGGCTGGTTCTGGAATTGCGGATGAAAACCTACAACGCCATACAGTCGTTTTCCATGGACTACTTTCACAACAAACAAACCGGCGAACTGCTCAGCCGCGTCATGAACGACGTGGCTACTTTCGAGCTGATTTACGCTCACATTGTGCCGGAGGTTATCACAAATTTTGTAACGCTGGTCGGCGTAACCATTATCCTCTTTAGCATAAACGCGAACCTCGCGCTTATAACGTGTATTCCCATTCCGTTCATTCTGCTTTCGGGCTGGGTTTTCAGCCGAAAAGTGCGTCCCGAGTTCCGGAAAACGCAGAAGACACAGGGCGAACTTTCGGCCCAGTTGCAGGACAACTTTTCCGGAATCCAGGAGATACAGGCTTTTGGCCGGCAGGCTTCCTCGTCGGAGAAAGTGCGGCTCAAGGGAGAGGATTATACGCGCCACATAATTCGCGCCCTGAAAATGAACGCCGTGTTTCATCCGGGCGTAGAATTCCTGACGGCGATAGGCAGCGTTATTGTTGTCGGCTTTGGCGGTTTTCTGGCGTGGCAGAACCAGCTTTCGGTTTCGGACATTGTTGGGTTCATGCTTTATCTTGCGCTGTTTTACGCGCCAATCACCGGACTTGCCCACCTGATGGAATCCGTCCAGCATTCCCTGGCGGGCGCGGAACGTGTCATCGAGATTCTGGACGCGCCCCGCAACATCATCGACCGTCCGGAGGCGCAGCCCATGGGAAAAGCGGAGGGGCGTATCTCGTTCGAGAACGTAAACTTTTCCTACGTCGAGGGCGTTCCGGTGCTTGACGACGTTTCGTTTGACGTAAAACCGGGGCAGATGGCCGCGTTCGTCGGCGCCACCGGCGTTGGCAAAACCACGCTTAGCCAACTGGTTTCGCGCTTTTACGATCCCACCGCCGGAAGGGTTTGCCTTGACGGGCGCGACCTTCGGGACATAACGCTGGAGAGCCTGCGGCAAAACGTTTCGGTGGTTTTGCAGGACACGTTTTTGTTCAATGGTACTATCGAAGAAAACATCGCGTTTGCGAAACCGGATTCCACGCCGGAAGAGGTTGAAGCGGCGGCACGCACCGCCAGAATACACGACGACATAATGCAAATGCCCGACGGCTACGGCACACAGGTTGGTGAACGCGGCGTTAAGTTATCCGGCGGCCAAAAACAGCGCATAGCCATAGCCCGTGCGGTACTCTGCCAAGCCCCGGTTCTGATCCTTGACGAAGCTACCGCCTCCGTGGACGTAAAAACAGAGGCGAATATCCAACAGGCGATAAACGAAATCGCCGGCACCCGCACAATCATAACCATCGCGCACCGCCTTTCCACCGTCCGCAACGCCGACCTTATTCTGGTTTTTGAAAAAGGCCGCATCGTCCAGTCCGGCTCCCACGATGAACTGGTGAAACGTGACGGCCTCTACCGGCGCCTGTGCCAAGTGCAGGAAGCGGCGGATGGGTGAGGCTGTTTCCCCTGCAAAGTATCCGCCTCCTGCCTTTGCCCGGAGTTCCGCAATTTCAGAGCCAGGACGTTCAAGGTCTGCGGTTTTGCGCTAAAAAAACATGCCAATGTTAAAAGCGAACTGGAAGGAATTCCTGCTAACGTTATACGCCCCGCCCAGCCCTATCCCCGGAATGGCCAGTCTTGCAAAGTAGAGTTGCAAAGTTGCGGTGGGGCCGTGGTCGAACTGGTTTCGCCGCAGTGCGCCGTCGGAGTATACGGCCTGGTATGCGGCGGCTATGGAAACCGTTCCCAGGGCAAACCTAAAAAGGTATCTTTCCAAACCCAGGGAAAGCCCGGCGTAATTTCTGGCGGAATAATTTGTGGAAAGGATGTTAATACCAAACACGGGGCCGGATTCAAAAAACGGCGTGGCGGAACGGGTGGAAAACATAAGGCCGCCTCTGGCCGTTGCCCTAAAACCGGGAACAATCGTGTGGTTGAACGACGTTCTTAACGACAGCCTCTGGACATCGGTATCGCCAAAAACAAAGTTGTAATAATACTCCAGCGAAACGAAGTTCTCGGAACGCAGGAAACCGTCCCAAGTACTGGTTCGTATTTCGACGGTGGGCGAAACGGAAAACGCCTGTACGCCTCTTTCCGGAGCGGCAACGGAATTGTCGTTATTACGCAGCGAGACGTAACTGTACGAGAACCTTATCCCCGGCGTTATCCGTTCCGTTAGCGAATACGACAATCCAAACGCGGGGTTAATCCTAACGGTACTGAAACGCCGGAGTACGGTATCGCCGGACTGGTCGGTATGTTCGGTGTTCGCGGACGAAAAAAAACCGGCGAACATCCAGCCAAATTCGCCGACCGCGTTTGCCGCGGAAATGTACATTGACATTAACAGCCATTCGTTCGAGCCGTACGCGCCGGCAAACACCAGCATGTCCCTTAACCCGAACGCGTTGGTGTCCGCGACACCGGCACCCACAAGCCAGCTTCTGGGGTTAACGAAAAAAAACGGCATTCCCAGAATGGACCACATTTCGCGTACCGTTACCGCCAGCACTTTTCCGGTTCCGTCGTCGTTGTACCGGATTTTTATTTCCAGCGGTTCCAGAACGCCCAAGTCTCCAATCACGGCGTGGACTTCGTTCACGTCGATATACCGCGCGTCGCGCCCCAGAAATCTTTGCAACGGTATTTCTATTATTCGCGGCTGCGTCCGTCTTAGACCCGACACGTAAATTTCGGTAATTTGATTTGCAAAAACAGGCGGTACCGTCGCGCACAACGCAACCACCAAGAACAGCCGGCGCTTCATCCCCGTACATCCTTTCTCGGTATTTACGATCATTATGACCTTTACGGCGGAAAGCGTCAAGCGGCGTGTTTGAAAAAAATGCCGTGGAAAAACCGCGCCGGTCGGTCCTTCGCGAAAAAAACAAAAAACTTCGCGCCGGACGGGCTCCGGACTAAAGCATTTTCCGGAAACGCGCCATATATATCCGTAGAGAGGTATGATATGAGTGTTATGGCTTATGCGCCTTACGGTGCTGAGGGGGTCATCATCCGGGTTGAGGCCGATATTCGGCGGGGGATTCCGGGGATTGACATTACCGGGCTTGCCGACGGCGCGGTGCGGGAGGCGCGGGAACGCGTACGTGCCGCGTTCCGGAATTCCGGGTTCAAGTTCCCGTTGGACAGGATTCTGATAAACCTGGCGCCGGCGGGTTTGCGAAAGGAGGGGGCCGCGCTGGATTTGCCCATCGCTCTTGCGGTGATGGCGGCGGCGGGGCTGGCTCCGGTTCCGTTGAACCTTTTGGTTATGGGGGAACTGGAGCTTTCCGGAAGGATACGTCCGGTGCGCGGCGTTCTCGCGGCAATTGCCGCCGGACTGGAGGAGGGCATTCGCGAGTTCATTGTTCCGGCCGGAAACGCGGCGGAGGCGGCGATACTTCCGGCGATTCGCTTCGCGGCGGTTTCCACTTTGCGGGAAGCGGTTGACGCGCTTTTTACCCGCGCGGAAAACGGAACGCTTTCCGCGACTTTGCGGGAAACGCCGGCGCCGATTTTGTCGGCAACACCGGATGCGGCAACGCCGGAGGAAACGGTGCCGGGCGAAGAAAACACCGCCGGGGATTTCGCCGACGTGCGCGGTCAGCCGGTGTACAAACGCGCTTTGGAAATAGCCGCCGCCGGAGGGCACAACATTCTGGTTTTCGGGCCGCCGGGCGCGGGCAAGACCATGCTCGCCAGAAGGCTGCCGTCGATTATGGCTCCGCTGAATCCGGAGGAGGCGGTGGAGGTTACCCGACTTTACAGTTTGGCCGGGCCGTTCAAATCCGGGGCCGGAACGAAGGCGGATTCGCGCAGCGGTTTTATTGACAAACTTATTACGCGTCCGCCGTTTCGCGCTCCGCACCATACGGCAAGCGCGGAGGGAATTCTGGGCGGCGGCAGAATTCCCAGACCGGGCGAAATCAGTCTGGCGCATTTCGGCGTACTGTTTCTGGACGAGGTTCCGGAGTTTAAGTCGAAGGTGCTGCAAGCCCTGCGTGAACCCCTGGAAGATCGGCTGATAAGCATCTCACGCGCGGAGGGAACGCTGCGGCTTCCCGCCGAGTTCCAGTTGCTTCTGGCGGCCAACGCCTGTCCCTGCGGGCGATTAGGGAAACGCCAGGCGGAACCGGCGGACGGGGATTCGCGCAACGGTTTTTACGCTGCGACCAGAGTGGACTGTCTGTGTTCCCCGGAGGAGATTTACCGCTACTGGCGCAAATTCTGCGGTGCGCTTCTGGATCGCGTGGAACTTCGCGTCGCCATTGCTACGCCCTGGATTGGCGAAATAAGCGGCACATCGCGGGAATGCGGCATCGCGGAGGAACGCAGTGCGGAAATTGCAGTGCGCGTACGTGCCGCGGTTGAAATCCAGAGGCGGCGTTACGCCGGAACGGGAATCCGGCGTAACGCCCTCATCCCGGCGGGCAAAATCGAAACGCTCTGCCCCATGACCGAACAGGCCAGGAGCTTACTGAACAAGGCTCTCGCAAAACTGGGGCTTTCCGGCCGCGCCTTCCACGGGATAACACGCGTGGCGCGAACCGTCGCGGACCTGGACGGTATGGACACCATCGACACGGTTCACGTCCTGGAAGCCGTCCAACACCGCCGCCACGGGGAAGACCCCTACGAGATTCTTGGCGCGGGCTGACGGATTGGGGGGAGCTTTATGATCGGGGTAGGCCATCCAGGCTTCCCCCTCACTAAAGACCGATGGTTCAGCCACATTCACCCTGACGACAAATCGCTCGACTACAGTAGTCGCTCTTTAATGGGGCCTTAAATTGGAGGTACAATAGCCGAGGATATTCACTGAAAGCAACGTTATCAAAACTGCCAAAAGGCAGTGTGGGGAGCCAAAATTTCGCTGTAAACCTTCGTTACCGCATCACGGAGCAAAACCCCGCCTACATTTTCTCTATCAAATATTGCGTTTATCGTTACAGGTAACTGATGTTTGGGGCAGGTAATAGGGCAATGCGTAGCATTGACCCCTGCCCCAAATGTGGTGGAGCGAAACCGCACAAAGGGCATAAGCCCGACTGCGGTTTTGCGAAACCCGCGCCGCCGTAAGGCGGCGAAGCAGTTGCCGTATGTTATGCGAAGTAATTTTTGCTTTAGTTAAGCATTATATCCAGGTTAAATCCAATGAATCTATACCTTAATTCCCACATTGAATGCATCCAGAATCTTTCTGCAATAACAACTAAAACTCTACTTTCAAACGGGCTCAAAAAATAACCAGCAACATATACACTAAAAACTGAAATAAAAACATTGCTTAAGGCATCGAAATTTGCTATTATTTTTCTTCTGTCATTTGCAGTAACTGCTACCATATACCTCGACACAACATCAACATCGTCTCGCCCCATATCCATCTGGTCCTTTTGATATTCAACAATAAGCTGAACATTATATTCTATACTATTTGCTCTGAAAGGGAATGGTAAAAAGTCTGTTCTTTCGTTAATAATATTGTGGAGTCTCAAAGCGTCAAGTATGTCAGTCGCATAAAAACTATATAAAGCTTCGTCACGAATTGTATAATGATGGCGATATTGAGCCATTCTTAATTCGAAAACATTATTATTTGTAACCAAGTCAAGAATAACAAAATCAATTATTTGTCCAGCCAAAGTACTTCTATCAACAGAATAAGCAACTTTCCCCTCATCTGACCATCCCCATATCCTTGCATGAGGAAACTCATGAAAATATCTTTGAGAAATAGTATACTGAAAAAGATTTACTTTGGGCGGAAAAACAAAATCCTGCGAAAACAACAAATGTATATTCAAAAAAAACAAGCTAAAAAACAATAATTTCACTAAAAACCTCTTATAAACTTAGTTTTATATCTCTCAATAACTTTTGTCAAGTATTCTCCAACCAATTCAAAAATTATTTCGCATAACTCGGTAATGTGTGCGGCATAGTTTGGATCGGATGGCAGGGGATCGTGGGAATGCGATGTCATGTACTGCTGCCAGCTTTCCAGTGTATAAACGATATGGGGTTAGGGAATTCACGCACAGTAGGATTGGTGAAAAACATTTCCGTTGATAATTTACTATAATTGGAACCATTGTTGCCTGACGTGTCATTGTAAAGAGCTATCACCATAACGCCCAGTTTTCCAATCCTGCGGCACTCTGCCTGGAATGCATCTAGCTCGAACCAATGTAAGGCTTGCGCACAGGTAATAACATTTACACTGTTATCTGGCAATGTTGTGGCTTCCGCTGTTGCATTAACAATATCAACATTTTTGTAAACTGACAAAGTACTGGCAAGCTGTTCCCGCATATCGGTGTTGGGTTCAACCGCATGTACTGTATATCCACCCTTGGCAAGCAACTCCGTAAATTTTTCCGTTCCAGCCCCAATGTCGGAGAAAACCGCATTTGGTGGAACAAGGCTATTAATGTAATCAAACACCTCATCGGGATACCCAGGGTGTGCCTTGGCATAAAACTGGGCTTTGCCAGTAAACAGTTCCGTGTTCATAATATTCCCCTATAAACATCCAGTGCAATTGCGAGAGGGTTTCAGTTTAACCAAATACATCCACAACCACAAGAGAGCGAAAACATGGCTTGCAAAGCGCAATGGAAAATTGTATACTGCATGTGCAAACGATGGAACAAAGGGCCAAACTTGGTGGTACGTGGGGTGTGTATGCTTACCATATATTTTTCCGGAACTGGAAACACGAAACACATAGCGGAACTGTTTAGCCAAAAAATGGAGGCAAGATGTCTATCGATAGAGAATGATGCCAACTTTTAAGCTGAAATCAAAGAACATGATACCATTGCATTTTCCTATCCCATATACGGCTCAAGAGTGCCACGCATTATGAGGGAGTTTGTTGCCAAGCACATGAATGAGCTGACTGGGAAAAAGATTATCATTTTAGTATAGTGTTTTAAATTTACAATCTCCACGAAAATACCGATAATAAAAACATGGCGTATAGCGAGGACTGCAGGAAACGAGCGATAGAGTACAAGGACTCAGGGCATACATTCGAGGAACTGCGTGAGGCGTTCAAAATCCCGCCCGGGACGTACTACGACTGGAAACAAAAGTCTGCGGACGGTTACTACGACAGGAAAGTCAAAAGGCAGCGCAGGCGCAAGATAGACAGGGAAAAACTCAGGCAGGCGGTGGCCGAGAAACCGGACTCATACCTGCGCGAACTTGCGGAGCAGTTCTCCTGCACGGCCACGGCCGTGTTCTACATGCTTGGGAAGCTTGGAATAACCCTGAAAAAAAAACCTTCGCCTACCGCGAGAGGTCCGAGGAAAAGCGCGCGGAATTCAGGGACAAGCTGAGGAGTGATACCCAAGGGGAAAAACGCGTCTACGTGGACGAAAGCGGCGTGAGAGGCCCCTGCCAACGCGAAAAGGGCCGCGCCCCCGGGGCCTGAATGCTGGGGACGAGAAGTCCGGAAAGCGGCCCGAGCGGGTGAACGTGGTCGCCGCACTGTGTGGCGGGGAGCATTACGCGGTAAGGTGCTATGACCATTCGACGAACGCGGCCTCTTTCGAGGAGTGGTTTAAGGACATCCTGCTTCCCGCGCCCCCCACGGCCAGGGATACACGGTGATCCTGGACAACGCAAGCCACCACCGCAGGAAGATACTGAGGAAGCTGGCTAGGGGCAAGGTGAGACTGTTGTTCCTGCCGCCGTACTCGCCTGACTACAACCCCACAGAGAAATCCCGGGCGAACATGAAGCGTTTTCTCAGAGACAACCTGCGGTATTTTTTCATGGTCGATTTTGTCGTTTACGAATATTTCGCTTTGAGAAATTTAGCTTAATTCACTATACCCGCTGTCAGTGCGCACCTCGCTTCCCCGCATGAAGCGGACACCGGATTCCATGAAAAGGCGAAAGTCGTGCCGCCGCCCCGTGCCGAAGGAGAGGCACATTATCTTTTCGTCGGTCTTCCTTACGACCACCTGCGTCTTCATCGTGTGCCGCTTTTTCTTGCCAGAATAGTGCCTCCGCTGTTTTTTTTGGCCGCTCCACAGGCGTTTCGGTCGCGTCCACGAGAGCGACCTCGTATTCCGTCTCGCTTTTCAGCAACGCCTTCCGTCCGGGCAGCGAGAACGCGCCGTCCTTTACCAGGGTGTCCTCGACCCACCTTATGGAGCGGAACATGTCGTCGGGATACTCCTTGAGTCTTTCATGCTTCATGTCTCCTGTTTTCGCAAGAGGTCTATTGATCGTGTGGGAAAGGTTTTGTATCCTAGGCATAATTAGGCTAGGCGGTGTATATTTATCTACGATGATACTAAGCGCGTCCAGGCGGACGGACATACCGGCATTTTTCCACGAATGGTTTTTTAACCGCGTGAAGGAAGGATTTGTTCTTGTTCGCAACCCCATGAACGCGGGCCAGGTAAGCAGGGTGACGCTGACACCCGATATTGTTGATTGCATTGTCTTCTGGACCAAAAACCCCGAGGCGATGATTCCATGGTTGGACAGACTGGAAAAGTATCACTATTACTTTCAATTTACCCTAACCCCTTACGGGAAGGAAACGGAAGCCCACCTGCCCGGCAAGGCAAAAATCATTGACACCTTTAGACGGCTTTCGGACAGGCTTGGCGCATACAAGGTTGTTTGGCGTTACGATCCTATTTTTGTTAATACGAAATACACCGTCTCGTACCATGTCGAGCATTTCGGCATAATCGCGAACGCGCTGCGCGGCTACACCGAAAAGGCGACCATCAGTTTTATAGACATGTATTCCAAAACGGAGCGCAACATGTCGGGGCAGAAACCGGAAGCCATCAGTCAGGAAACAAAGCGCGAAATCGCAAGGCAACTTGCGGATACGGCACGCGAAAATTCACTCGCAATCGAAACGTGCGCACAGGACATCGAACTGTGCCAGTACGGCATAACTCGCGCGAAATGTATTGACGACAATCTTGTCAGTCGAATCATTGGGTGCCTGATTGATATAAGGAAGGACAAATCGCAGCGGCGGGAATGCGGTTGCGTTGCCAGCGTTGACATTGGCGCGTACAATACGTGCCTTCATGGGTGCCTGTACTGCTACGCAAACCACAGCCATTCCGCCGTGTTGGAAAACACGCAAGCTCACGACAAGTTATCGCCCCTGCTAATCGGCAAGTGCTCTGGGCTGGACGGTTATACGGAACGGGAGGCGAAAAGCAGCAGGCGCGTCCAGGGTGAGCTGTGGGGGTGATCTCTGGAAGGTGCCGTTAAACTTGCAGCACCCCGCGAATTATCCGATCGGACACTCGATATGCTCGGTTTGGTTTGCAGCATTAGCCGGAGAGTCCCCTAGGGGGTACTTTGTGTTCGCGTTGCATTATACCCAACTCCTTTCCCTTCGCTTTCCATCCTTCCTGGCAAGTCCGGAACGCTTGACCGGAATATGTCCGTCTGCTGCCGTAAAAATTGTCGGATACACATATTTTGTCCTCCCGTCTCATTGCAAAAACCAATATTCCAAACTATACTACAGTACTGGGAGTATAAAAAATCTACGGTAAGGTGGCGAACATGGATAATCCGGAAGATACCCGAACCCCATTGCCCATAGGGGAATCGTTTTTCGATTCGATGATAGAAAATGCTTATTACTATGTCGATAAGACGTTGCTGATCCGAGATATCCTGGACAGAAAAGCCAAGGCCACTCTCTGCACCCGTCCGCGCCGTTTCGGCAAGACGCTTAATCAAACCATGCTCAAGTGTTTTTTCGAGGACACCGCGGAACTTGGCGGCAAGGATACGCGGGCGCTTTTTAAGGGCCTAAAGATAGAATCTGCCGGGGCCAGGTACCTTGAACATCAGGGCAAATATCCGGTGATATTCCTGAGCTTCAAGGATTGGAAGGCGGGCAGTTTCGAGAGTGCCTATAAGCAGTCGATAAAAGACATCGCCTATGAATTTAAGCGTCATGCCTATGCCGCGGCCAAAATACCCAATGATGACGACTTGGAACTATTCAAAAAAATATCCGAGCGCAAGGGTTCCGTGGAGGATTATCATTCTTCCGTTAGGTTCCTTAGCCGCTGTCTGGAGGATTACCACGGCAAAAAAGTTGTTATCCTGATTGACGAGTACGATGTTCCGCTGGAAAATTCCTGGACCCGTGACTTCTACCAGGATATGGTGGATTTTACCCGTCCGCTCCTGAGTGCCGCGCTTAAGGACAATCCGCATCTGCAGCTTGCGGTGATAACGGGATGCCTGCGAATATCGAAGGAAAGCATCTTTACCGGGTTGAACAACCTGGATGTCGTGTCGATACTGAGCGACCACTACGACGAGCATTTTGGTTTTACCCGTAGCGAGATGAGCGCCATGCTTGGATACTATGGCTTGGAGTGCAAGGCCGGAATTGTAAGGGACTGGTATGACGGCTACGTGTTTGGAAATACGGAAGTGTACAATCCCTGGAGTTCCATAAAAGTCGTAAGCAATTGGGTTAAGAACATTGACAGATTCCCCGAACCCCACTGGGTAAACACCAGCGGCAACGACATTGTTCGCGCGTTGATAGACAGAACGGAAAACGAGGCGAAGACGGAACTGGAAACGCTTATAGGCGGCGGAACAATTTCCAAGGCCGTTCACGAGGACATAACCTACGATGAAATATACAAAAGCACCGACAACCTCTGGAACTTTATGTTTTTTACCGGCTATTTGAAAAGGGTGGGGGAATGGCGCTCAAACGGGAACGGTGAACTGATATCGGATTTGTCGATTCCGAACATGGAATTAAAGTACATCTACACAACCAAAGTTCGGGAATGGTTCAGGGAGCGTATAGCGGAAAAAGACCTTGGCACGTTTTTTGACGCCATCCTGGGCGGAGACGTGGAGACTTTTCAGACCGAGCTTTCAAAACTGCTTGCGGAAAGCATAAGTTTTATGGACAGTGCCGAAAATTTTTATCACGGGTTTATGGCAGGGATATTGTCCAGACTGAAGGGTTATCTGGTTAAGTCCAACAGGGAAAGCGGACAGGGGCGAAGCGACTTGGTTATGCACGGCGTTAGCATAAGGGACAAGGCGATTATTTTCGAGCTAAAAACGGCAAAGAAGTTTAGGGAATTGCCGTCGGCGTGTGATGAGGCGTTAAGACAGATAGAGGAAAACAACTACGCCGCCTACTGGGACGATGAGGGGTATGCCGATATTATGAAGTACGGAATTGCTTTTTTCAGGAAAAACTGCGAGGTCAAAAAAAGCCCGTAAAGCAAACACTGTTTGCGCTCGTCTGAACCCGTTAGGCCAGAGTAGACGGGATTCCCGATACCGGCACCAATCCCGGCTTGAAAACCCGGTTGACTTCGTTGCGGTTGACAGTTTCGCCCTTAGATGGCATAGTGTCAAACACGGGGTGTGGACGGTCGTATCACACGCAACGGATTAAGGAGCGGCATATGAAAAAACCGGGTTTGACGATTGTTTTGATGGCGACGGTGGCGTTTTTCGCCTGCGCCCAATATTGCCCAGAAAGCGATTTTAGGGTGGAGCCGGTGGAGGGCGGCGCGTCGGTACGGATTGTCGAATATCTGGGCGAAGGCGGGATGGTCAGGATACCGCCCAGAATAGGCAACCTGCCCGTTACGCACATCTACGGAGGGGCGTTCGAAGGAGCAAGGTGGATTCTGGTTGGTTGGGATATGGTTACGGAAGGTCGTTATCTGACCGGCGTGATCATTCCCGACAGCGTTGTCTACATCGGTGAAGGGGCATTTCGAAGAACATCAGTCATGCATCGCCCGGACAATGGAGGATCGGTGGTTGCGGAAGGCCATCAACTTACAGGCGCGGTCATTGGCAACAGCGTTAGGAGCATCGGCAGCGGGGCATTTGCCGGTAACCAACTTACCGACGTTACCATACTGGGCAGTGTTACCTACATCGGCAGCGAGGCGTTTGCCGATAACCAACTCACCGGCGTTACCATACTGGACGGTGTTGTTTACATCGGCAGCGGGGCATTTGCTGGCAACCAACTCACCGGCGTTACCATACCGGGCAGTGTTACCTCCATCGGCAGCGGGGCATTTTCAGGTAACCGACTCACTGGCGTTACCATACCGGACGGTGTTACTTACATCGGCAACGGAGCATTTTTTGGTGGCATAGTTCCGATGCATTCGCCTGGCGTTCGGCTATTGGGCGATAACCAACTTACCGACGTTACCATACCGGGCAGTGTTACCTCCATCGGTAGCTGGGCATTTTCCGGTAACCGACTCACTGGCGTTACCATACCCAATAGTGTTACCTCCATCGGGAACAACGCATTTTTGGGCAATCAGATTACCAGCCTGACCATCGGCAACAGCGTTACCACTATCGTGTAACTCCGATCCGCTGTTTTCCTGCCCTGTAACCGCAATTTACCACGGCTGTACAATTCCGTCAAGCCCTTCCGAAGGTTTTTTTTATTTTTTTTTGCAGGTCAGCCGTAATATTCGCACGGCATCTTTGATTTTTACATCAATGTAAAGGACGTTTGCAAATTTTACCCGGCAGCGCCCTGACAAACCGTAAAGTTTCGGGGAAACGTCGCCGCTAATCATCTTATGCGCTCCATAACCTCAACCGATCTTGGCAGAATATGCGGCATCGGACGGTCGGCCGTCCACGCGCTTGTAGGCACCGGAAGGATACCGTACAATTGCGTTGTATCCGCAGTCGGCGACGTTTGGCACTTCTGTCCGGACGCGATAAACCGGTGGATGCTGGGGAGGCCGAACCTGAACGCCGACGAAGACTTTCTGGAAAACCTAAAGAAAACATGGCTTGCCGAGCACCCGGAGACCATGGAAGCCATAAGGGAATTCGGAAAAAAATTTTCGGAAAAAAAGCCCCCGAAGCTGTACTATCTCATCAAGGTCGATAACGAGAAACTCGGCTTCAAGTACTACGTCAAATATCTCGACTGGGGGAAGCTGGTTCCGTCCAAGTGGTGCACCCATACCAACGACGAAAAGGCGGCGGCGGCGTTCGCCGGCGAAAACCGGGAAAGGATTCTGGGCGAATATTATTCGCGCAAGGCAAGGCCCCCGGCCGAACTGTACAACATCCTCGACAGGTACTACGAAAAGGACTCCCCGTTCCTGATTGCGGATCGCAACAGGGGAAGGGTGCTGGGGGAGGACAAAAGAAGGATAAACGACGGGTTCGTAAAAAAAAGATTCGTACCCTTCCTGAAGAAAAACAAGGTCAGGTACGTTGAGGACATGGACACGGCTTTGCTGGCAAGGTTCCAGGATTATCTGCTGCGGACGGTAAAGCCCCAGACCGTAAACGCGTACATGGCCGGGGTAAAAATGATTTTCAGGCACTTCGTTACCACCGGGTACGCCAAGCTGAACCCGTGCGCCGGACTCCCGCCCATAAGGGTCAAAAGGGAGGACGTTAAGGCCACTGGCTGCTACGAACTGGACAGGCTCAAGGGCGTTTTCGACAAAACGTGGAAAAACCGCAGGTACCATCTTATGTGCCTGCTGATCTACTCCACCGGAATGAGAAACGGCGAGATTAACAGGATACGGCTTGGCGACATCGTGGAGATCGACGGCTGCAAATTCATAGACATTCCGAAATCCAAATCGGCGAGCGGGGAAAGGCGAATTCCCCTGCACGATTTCGTGTACAAAAAAATCGTGGAGTATGTCCCCGACAACGCGGATTTCGTTTTTCCGCAAAAACCGAACACGTTCGACGATTTGTGCGCCAGGGCGAACCTTTCCCTCGCCGAACACACGGGCCATACCGCCGAAATGCTGAAAAGCGAAAACATAGTTTTTTACTCCGCCGGCATTTCTGGAAAACCCTCATGAGCAGGGAGGGCCTTGGGGAGGACGCGGAGGAGGTGTTCATGGGCCACAGGGTGTCCGCCGACGTAGCCAAATCGTACAACCGAAAGGACAAATGGGGGGACCAAAAGAAGGTCGAAAAGGCGCGGGAGGTTTTCGCCGTGCTGGACAGGTGTCTGTTTGATTTGCCCGCGTAAAAACGTCTCCCCAGAGCCGGAGCCTATCTTATTTTCTGTGTAAATGCCAAGTGTCATTAGAACGGCACCCGTTCCTTTCCAAACTCAATGGCGAACTGGTTTAACGCCTGCCCCCATTCCCTAACCGGCATCGTCCATTTTTTCGACGCGTTGCGAATCGCAAGATACAGTATCTTTTGTATAGCGTCATCCGTACAAAATGTCGAGCGGTTTTTTGTCACTTTCCTTAGCCGGTAATTAAGCGACTCCACCGCGTTCGTCGTATATAT
>Ga0209755_10002843_pt1 | contig 22729 bp, 27 predicted proteins | sample TergutCo191P1_FD_187301 | JGI IMG/M metagenome (GOLD analysis project Ga0209755, IMG submission 187301) | Cornitermes sp. P1 segment gut microbial communities from Petit-Saut dam, French Guiana - Co191P1 (SPAdes) (version 2) | ecosystem: Host-associated > Arthropoda: Insects > Digestive system... | reverse complement strand
ATCGCATTGTGTCTTTGCTTGTGGAATCTCTCGGGTTTAGCATAGCCCCCGAATGCGATGGCTGCGCGCCACCTAATGCATGCGATTTCTTTGACACAATCGATTTCCCCATGGATGCATTTTCGCCCCCGCAAAAGCCTGAATTCACAGGCGGCATCAGCGAAAACATCCCCCGCACGGTTTCCGAATAGATTTGTTGCGAATCAATAAAACATTATCTTCATGTCGCCAAAACGGGTTTCTAGGGTAAAGCTATTCTCCACCATTGCGGGAATTTCGGTACGCAAAACCCATTTGGTTTGAGAATCGATGGTGCAGGGTATGCCTTTTGCGATAAAAACATCGGCAATAGCGCGACCCATGTATTTGTGATTTCCTGCAGGGCGGAATAGGCTAGCTCATCGAGATATGCCAAATCCAGACCCAGCATGGCTTTTATCAGCCCGGCGGCAAAATCGCCGGAATAAATAAAGCCCAGATTTCGCATAGCGGGCCCGGTTAGCTCAACTTTAAAACAGGGCGCGGCCTTATCTTCCGGCGGATTTTGCAGCCGGTGGTTTAGGTCGCGCTCGTTCATGCCCAAAAGGGCGCGCAAAACCATTTTGCTGCGATGAGCAAAATCCTCGATAACCGCGCCAATATCAAATCGCCGCGCCAAATGGGGCGGAATAGGGCGGGCGGGCGGCAAATCCTCCATGGCAGGCGTGCCCTTAATAGTGGCAAATTTCGCATCCTCGCCAGCCACATGATAAACCATCCAGGATATCACATATCCCAGATATTTCCGCGCCACAGCCGGGGCAAATTTGCTCTCATCCAGCCGCTCCTCCAGCTCCGTTAGCCCGGCCAAAAATTTTTCATGGTCATGCTTTTGGGCATCCAGGTTTTCATAGCCCCGATGCTCCAAATAATCCTCTTCTTCCCCAAAATGGGTAACTATGTATTCCCGCAAAAACTCGACAGATTCGCTCATAAACTGCCTTTGCAAAACCGGATTAACTTCCTTTAGGGTGTCTTTAATATTTTCGATTGTATCAAAAATCATTTTATGCTGCGCGTCCAAATCCTCAATGCCGATTAAATAAATATCTTTCCACATGTGCAAACCCCCAAAATTAGTATAAACCTATTCTAACACAAATTACAAAAAACATCAAGATTTTTTTAAAATGATATTTGCAAATTGAAATAAACATGTTATAATAGATGGGGGGTGTGCGGATGGACATCAGAATTATCAATGGGCCCAATTTAAATTTTACAGGAATTCGGCAGGTGGAAATTTATGGCGCGCAAACGCTCGATGAGATAAATGCCCATATTTCCGCCACCGCCGCCGGTTTGGGCGCGCAGATAAAATTTTATCAATCCAATTGCGAAGGGGATTTGATAAATTATTTGCAAAGCTGCTATTTTGACGGGGCGGATGGCATTATTATCAATCCCGGCGCGCTAACCCATTATAGCTATGCTCTGGCGGATGCTTTGGCGGCTGTCAATATTCCGGCAATCGAGGTGCATTTGTCAAATCTCGCGACGCGGGATGATTTTCGGCAAAAATCGGTGGTAGCCCGGGTTTGCCGCGGGCAAATATCCGGCTTTGGCGGCTATAGTTATATTTTGGCACTAATGGCAATTATTGACATATTAAAATCACAGGAGGAAGAAAAATGATTTCAGCAGGAGAATTTAGAAACGGAATCACCCTAGAATACAATGGCCAGCTTTATACCATCATCGAGTTTCAGCATGTTAAACCCGGAAAGGGCGCGGCTTTTGTTCGTTCAAAATTAAAAAATATTATTACGGGCAGCGTTTTAGAGGAAACTTTTAGACCGACGGAAAAAATGCCGCGCGCCCATATCGAGCGGCGGGATATGCAATATCTTTACAAAGACGACGACCTTTTCCATTTTATGGATGCGGAGAGTTTTGAGCAAATGGCGCTAAATAGCGCGGAGGTGGGGGATTCCCTAAAATATGTGCGGGAAAATGACACTGTGAAATTTATGTCGCATAATGGCAAGGTTTTTGGGATAGAGCCGGGGCTTTTTGCCGAGCTAAAGGTGGTCGAAACCGAGCCCGGCTTTGCGGGCAATACCGCCCAGGGCGTGACAAAACCCGCCACCGTCGAAACCGGCGCGATTATTGCCGTTCCGCTTTTTGTAAATATTGGCGATATCGTTAAAATCGATTCTCGCACGGATGAATATCTGGGCAGAGTCCAGCAATAATTACTAACTATTATTTAACAAATCCTCACCGGCCAGACGATATGTAGTCCAGCCATTCATTTGGCGCGCCCCCAGTGATAAATAAAAATCAATGCTGGGGGCATTCCAATCCAGACATTGCCATTCCATGCGCCCAAGGCCGTTTTTCACCGCAATATCGGCCATATGGCGCAAAAGGGCGCGCCCAGCACCGAGGCCGCGAAAATCAGGCCGCACAAAAATATCCTCCAAATACAGCCCGGCGCGCCCGACAAACGTAGAAAAATTATAGCAATACACCGCAAAGCCCACCTCTTGGCCATCCAGACAGGCAAAAAGTACATGAGCCGATTTTTTGCTAAAAATCCATTCCTCAATCGTATCAATGGTAGCGACCACCTCGTCCGCCATTTTTTCGTAATCCGCCAGCTCGCGAATAAATTCCAAAATCAGCGGCGCATCCCCCCGCCCAGCCTCACGAATGACAATATCTGCCATCAAAACACCCCCTCAATCCCCTCAAAAACCTCATCCAGAGTCACAATCAAATCATCGAATAGGGATGTTTTAAATTCGGTGATAACCTTGGCCGCTTCCGCATCAGTCATAGTTTCAAGCATCCAATTCGGAATTAGGGAATAGACATTATCCATTTCAAATTTGCCATTTTGCAAAATATGCACCTCGACCGAGCGGTCATTGACATTTACCAGCCAATATTCCTTTACCCCATATTTTTCATATAAATTTTTCTTATATCCCCTATCCCTGCTCACCGTCCCCGGCGAAAGCACCTCCACCACCAAATCCGGCGAGCCATGAATCCCATTGGCTTTGATAATCGCAGGGTCGCAAACAATAGACACATCCGGAATCGGCCGGTCTTTCGCCGACAAAAACAAAGCCGTATTTTCCGGCAAAGCGCGGCACCTCTTCCCCTTCAGCTGCCGCTTAAACATAGCAGTAATATTAAACACAACCTCATTATGCGCCACAGAAGGGCTGGCCATAGCATAAATTTTGCCATCCAGCATTTCGGTGGGGCGTTCCTCATAAAAATCATAGGCTAATGACATTTTTTTCCTCCTTGGAATAGCGTTTGTTAAAACATCTCTGCAATCCCCTCAAAAACCTCATCCAGCGTCACAATCAAATCATCAAATAGGGATGTTTTAAATTCTATGATTATTTCGCTTTTTTGCTCGTCCGTCATTCGAGCCAGCATCCACTGGGGAATCACCGCATACACATTGTCCAGCTCGAAAACGCCATTGCGCAAAATATAAACCTCGATAGAGGGCGAGGTTGGATTTACTATCCAATATTCTTTTACGCCATGTTTTTCATATAATAATTTCTTATAATTTTTGTCAATTCTTTCGGTGCTGGGCGAAAGCACCTCAACCACCAAATCCGGCGCGCCATAAATCCCATCCGCCTTGATAATCGCCGGATTGCAAACAATTGTAACATCCGGAATCGGCCGGTCATTTTTCGACAAAAAAACCGAATTGCCATCCGGCATCACCTTGCACCGCCGACCTTTCAACAACCGCTTGAAAAGGCTGGCAATATTGAGTTTCACATCATTATGCGCAACCGAAGCCCCGGCAAAAGAATAAATCTTCCCATCCAAAAGCTCGTCGCGATTATAATCGTCGTATGCATAGGCTAATGACATTTTTTTCTCCTTTGTTTATGCGAAAATCCGGCCGCTTAGGGCGAAGATGTCTAGGAGGATGATGGCGGCTAGGGTGAAGACATAGATGGCGAAGATTCGCAGGCGGGCGCGGCGGATGGCGGAGAGCATATAGGATATGGCCAAATAGCCCGATAGGGCGGCGGCGGCGAAGCCGGCCGCCATGCCTGGCCAGTCGATGGCATAGGCGGGGAGGTCGCCGCGGATGATTTGCAGGGTGTAGAGGGCGGCCGCTCCTAGGATGATGGGGATGGACATCAGGAAAACGAAACGCGCCGCGGCCTCGCGATTGATTTTGCGGCCGAGGGCGGCCGAGAGGGTGGCGCCGGAGCGGGATATGCCCGGAAAAATGGCAATCGCCTGGGCAATGCCCACCAATGCCGCATCAAATTTGCTGATATTTTCTTCGTCTTTATTTGTTTTGCTAATACGGTCGGAAAATAATAAAACAATCCCGGTAATAATAAATCCCGCGGCCAAAAAATGCAGGCTGGCTAGGGCTTGCTCTACGCGGTCTTCTAAAAATAGGCCGGCGATTACGGCGGGGATGGTGGCAATTATTAGCAGGGCTGTCATTTTTTGGAATGGGCGGCGAATTATTGCCCAAATATCTTTTCGGTAAATAATAAACACAGGCACAAGTGTGCCTAAATGCACCATTATGATAAATGGTAAATCAGGTTCGCTAATACCAAAAAAATGTTTGCCTAGGGCTAGATGGCCAGAGCTGGATATGGGAATAAATTCGGACAAGCCTTGTATAATGCCTAGGATAATGGCTTCGAGCAGGGTCATTATGTTTCCTCCTGTGGTGTTTGTTTATCTATTCATATTCGTAAAAATTATATTTATGCCCAAGCCATTTGGCGACGCCGTCATTGTCGTTAGAATCACAAGCGTATTTTGCGGCGGCGATAGCCTTGGGAATCGCATTGGCCACCGCCACCGAAATTCCGGTGTTTTCCAGCATTTCGATATCGTTATAATCATCCCCAAAAGCGGCGATATGGGCGGGGTCGATTTTTAGATATTCCGCCAAAGCCGCCAGAGCGCGCCATTTGGTGGCGTTTATATGGGCAAAGCGCATCCATGGCTCGTCAAAAAAGCCCAAAACCCCCACATCCGGCATATCCGCAACCAAATCCGCCGCCGCTTTATGGTCGATTTGGGCGGTGATTTTGTGGGCGGGGGCAGTCAGCATTTGGGAAAAATCCCAAAATTTGGGAAATCCTAGGGTCAGGGTTTTAGCCCAGGCGCGATGCTCGGTGGTTGGGTCGTCATAAAAATATGCCTTGTCGTTTTCCGCCGAAATATAGCCGCAATCCGGACTTTTTGACAGGCGGCGCAAAATCTCGTTTGTAATCTCGATATCCATCAAAGCGCGGTAAACCTCGGTTTTGCCAAAAGTGACAATAGCCCCGCCATTGCCGATAATACCGTCGGCGGGGATGATTGACAAAATATTGGCAATATTATGATGCGACCGCGCCGTTGCAAAAACAATCGGAATGCCCGCGCCCTGCAAACGCGCAAAAACCCCCGCCGTATAGGGCGAAATGGTTCTATCTGTGCGCAGCAGGGTGCGGTCTAAATCCGTTGCGATTAGTTTTGGGCGCATCAAATGAATCGGATTTTGGATAAATCCGGCTCGTGAGGCTTTCCGGGCGAATCGGTATAGCCCAGCAAAACCGCCATGCCAAATTCATCATCGCCGGCTATGCCTATGCGCTCCTTAAATTCCGCGCCTCGCGGCCCATTTAGGGGGATGCCCGCCATAGCGCAGATTACATTTGCTAAACCCAGCGAATGTGCCGCCAGCGCGATATTTTGGGTGGCAATGCCGCAATCAAAAGTGTCAAAATTTGCCGTTTTCTTTTTGACAACAACAATCATGCATGGCGCATTATAAAAAATTTTGCCGCCCCGCTGTTTGATGCGCTCATAAAAGGTTTTGTCCTCCCGCGCGGCCAGCTCGGTCATAGCAACAGCATCCATTTCGTCGATAAAGGCTTTGTCGGTAATTACCACAATTTCCCATGGCTGCCTATTCATGGCAGATGGCGCCTGCACCGCCGCCAAAGTAACCGCCTCTAGCTTTTCCTGCTCAACCGCCCGCCCATCATATGCGCGGCAGGAATACCGCTCGGCAATGGTTTTCAAAGTATCATTCATAAAAAAATCCCTCCTTTATATGTCAATCATATCACATATTGCAACAAAATGGAAGTCTTTTACGTATTAAATTTTAATGAAATAATTTTGAGGGCGATTGGCTTTTATATTATGAAAGGAGGTGAGGGGGCATGGAGGATTTGCGGCGTGAGCTGGTGGAGTATATTCGGCGCAAATTTCACAATCTCGCGGGGATTCGGGATTTGGCTGAGGATATGGTGCAGGATGCTTTTGCGGCGGTGCATGATGAGCAAAAGCTGAATTTTGGCTATTTGGCGATGGTTTGCGTGCGGCTATGCTATCGGGAATATCGGCGGCAGCAGCGGCAGAGCGTGGATTATATCGATATTTTGATTAGCGAGGATAATGTCGTTGATGAGATTTTGGCGGCAGAGCGGGCGGAGGCGGTGCTGGCATCTTTGGATACTTTGCGGGAAATCGAGCGGCAGATTTTGCGCCTGCGGTATTATCAGGATTGCTCTTTTGCCGAAATCGCCCGACGGACGGGGGTAAAGCTAAGCACTGTTTTAACAACCCATTACCGCGCCTTGGAAAAATTGCGTCCCCAGCTTAGTAAATTTATTAAATATTAACCAAAAGGAGGAGTAAAAATGATTACTCAAAAACAATGGAAGATTCAGCATTTGGCAGAAAATGCCAAAAATTTGTCTACATCTATTGCGGCGGAGTCTGCCCAGCAAATGGCGCGGCATATGCCGCAAAGCCGCGATTTTGTCCCGATTGCCGAGGAAACTAGGCGGCTGGCTATTCGGCTGGCAGAGGCGGTCGAAAAAAATATTTTCGGCGGGCTGCCCGATAGTGATTTTGACGAATATATTCGCGGATGCGGCAAGGCATTTATGGTTTATGCCCTAAATGCGGGGATTATTAGCAGCCGCCTGCGGGAATATATGCGTTTATCCGTGTATGCGGATGAGCTGCGCAATTTCGCGCTGGAGCTGCGCGAGCTAATCCGCCCCGAGAGGGCGTTTAATGATATCCCCGCCGTTTGGCCGCCGCATCCGGTGCTGGCCGATACTATCACGCTTTTTTGCGCCACATCCGGTGGGCATCGCTGGTATGAAAATGCCGGGCTTGTTAAAGAAATCGCGGATAGCTCTTTGGCAAAACATGTGCAAGATGGGCGGTTAATCGCGAAAACATGGCGCGAAATGGATATGCCATTTATCACGCTGGGCACGGCCGGCGAGGATAGCGTGATTGTTTTTGTGAATGATTCGGCAAACCCCGATATCGAATACGCCATTTTGGCGGATGTGACCGTCAATTCTTTGGCAAACCTCCGTCCGGGCATAACAAAACCCGCCAAATCCTCAATCCCCGCCCGCGATTGCTGGGCAACCACCGATGGCAACGACATCCTTTTCCCAAACTGGGCGGCAATCACCGAAATATCCCGGCCAAAAGAGAGCTAATCAGCAGGGCAGGGCGGCGCAATAAACTGCCCCCCCCTGCCTGTATAATTCTAATGCTTATTTTTCCGTTTTATCGCAAAAACATAAATCCCAATCAAAGCCAAAGAATACCCAAGCGACCATAATACAAATGCCGCAAAATTGCCATCCATCACAAATATGCCGCTATCTAAATTATGCAACCTTTCGCCGAAAAAATTAAGCGGCGGCAAAATATTGACCGCATATCGGATAAATAGATTGTCCTCAAAAATCACAGCGAGGGGGACAATTGCGATAAGTATGGCCAGCACCTGCAAAGGCAGCGCGCTTTTTTGATTGTGAAAATCCGCATTGAAAAAAACGCTCATGACAGTACCCATCAGGCTAAACAAAAAATGAATAGCCACCACAGCGATTATTTCCGTAAACAAAAGACTTCTCACAAAAAAGCCAAATACAATTGGGTAAAAAATCATAATCGCATAAAATGGCATCATCAGCAGCAGTATGCTTATTATTTTTGAAATGTGATAGGTTGTTTCGTTTTTTGTGTGCATCCGGGTTATAAATTGCTGTGTGCGATTTTCGCAGTTTATAAAGCTGGTGCCTATCCAATTTGCGAGCACAAAAATGCTCAATGCCGTTAGGTGGTATTGGCTCCAAATGGGGATTGGCATCTGGGTGTGTATGGAAAAATGCCAAATGACAAAAACTAGACAAGGCGCGATAAATCTCAATGATTTTGCATAATAGCTGAGGTTGTAGCAAATTAGCGGCCTACTGATTTTGCATACCCCCCCTCGTTATTGATATGGCATTCATTATCGGCAAAAACATAGATATTGTCAGTAATTTGTTGCGCCAATTTCTTTTCATGGCAAGCCAAAACAATCGCCACTCCGTCAGCAATCAATTTGCGAATCATCTCCAAAAAATTTTCCTGCGATTTTTCATCAAGCCCCGCAAAGGGCTCGTCAAGAATAAGCAAATCCGGCTTAGTTATCAGGGCTTGCAAAATATTGACTTTTTGCAAAGTCCCTTTTGAGCATTTGCTGATTTTTGTTTTTCTAAAATCATTCGGCATATTCAAATACCGAAAATATTCAGCCATGAAATCGTCAATATGTTTTGCCGATACCCCTTGAATTTTCCCCATATGCATCAGATATTCCTCCATGCTAAAAGGGAGCTTGGGAAAACGGTCTGGGATAAACGAAATTTTGATATGGGGGCGATATTTTATCTCGCCCTGGGTAGACGACAAAACCCCCGCCATAATTTTCAGCAGGGTGCTTTTGCCGCAGCCATTTTCGCCCATAATCACAATCGGCTCATTCTGCCTCACGGCCATATTGACTTTATGAAAAATCACCCTGCCCGAATAGGATTTTCCCAGATTATTAACCGAAACAATTTCCTGCACATTCCACCTCAATCCGATAGCTTGATTGATTCCAATTCATTGACTTTTGGCAAATTGCGGAAAGGGCGCGAAAGCAGCAGGGAGAGCCCCATGACGATTACCGATGCGCCCCAAAGGATGAAGGGGGTGTTGATTTCCAAAATTGTGCCTAGCCAGCCGCCGGCCAATGCGCCCAGCACCCCCGCGGTGCTATATAGGGTGATGCGCAGGGTTTGCAGGCGGCCAAGCATATTTTCCGGGGGCAGTTTTTGCATCATGGTTTGCCAAAAAACGCCAGTTGTGCTGGCGATTGCCGCGGCCAAGCCAAAAGCCACCAGCCCATGGCGCAGCTCAGCACCCATCGCATAAACGAAAACCACCCGAATAGCCCCCTCGACAATAAGGCAAAATACCAAGATTTTTGGCAATGTAAAGCGGCGGCCCAGCCGATGGCTAATCGATGGGCCCGCCATCCCGCCAATGAGCGACGCAAACATCAGCCCCATATAGCCCACAGCCGAGCCGGTATGATAATCGGCGAATGCCGGGAAAAGCGCGTTTGCGATATCGCCAAAAACCCCGAAAATCAGGGTTGCGGACACTAGATGGAGCAGGAGGCCGCGCCGCAAAAGGCTCGCCCCCTCGCGCATTTGTGTGAAATATGTGCGAATGCCGGTCTTGCCCTCGTTTGCGGGGGCTTTGCTTTTTATCAGTAATCCAAATATTACAGAAATGAGCAATGCACCAAGAATAATTATGTAGATATTGTTAAAATCATCGATAAGGCGAAAAAGGACAATGCCTGTCGCCAGGCCGGTCAGAGTGCCAAGGATGGTGGATAGGGAATTTGCGGCGAGCAGCTCATCGCCCTCGACAATTTCGCGCAAAAGTGCCGTGGAGGATGGGAAGCTAAATGCCCCCGCAAGGCTAAATAGCGCGATTGAAACAAAAAATACCCAAACCCCCGCGTCCGTCATTTGCAACACAAACAATCCGGCGATAATCAGCAGTTTTGCCAGCCGCGAAATGCGGATAATCGGGGCTTTGCTCGACCTATCAACAAATGGCCCAATCAAAAAACTAAGCATCATCGGCACAGAAAATATGGCGGTGGCAATGCCGGTATATATGACATTCTGATATTGCGCATGAATCGCCCACAAAATAAATATCCCAAAAATCCCGCTGGCGACATTGTTAAAAACATTTGAAAAAATCAAATTCCTGAAATTTCCATTTTGCGAAAGCAATTTACTCATAATTGCCCTCCTCAATCAATGCCAAAACAGTTTCAAAAATAGTCATTCCCTCGCGGGTGAAATGGTGGGGCAAAACCCCCGCCTCTAATGGGCGGCCGCGAGAGTCGGTCACATAAAACAAATCCATGGTAATGCGGACGCCGCTATTGGGCAGGGTGGTGTAATCCCTTGCGCCGCCATAATGCCCGCCGGTAGGCTCGCCCACAAGGGTCGCAAAACCGGTTTCCCGGGAAACCCATGCGGCCAAAGTGGCGGCAGATAGCGAATTTTCGCTAATCATCAGCCATACCTTGCCATCAAAAAAATTCACATCGCGCCATCTAAATGAAAAAAGCGGCGCGTGTAAATGATAATTGGCTCGCAGGCCGTGGGTTAGGCGGGCGGCATCGGGGGCATGAAATTCCGGCAAATCGTGGGCTTCCAAAATCTGGTCGATAGGCCGCGGGGCTAAATCATAAAAATAAAAATCGCGCGATAATTGCGGCCTAAATATAACATTAAGATGATTTTCGCTATAATACCCTTCGATAAAAAAGCAAAATGCCTCGACCCTAGTTGTTCTTTGCATAATAATTGACAAAATATCACGAGTAAAAAAATGCGAAAATCCGCCTATATTTTGGCTGATATCGATAATCAAATGCTCATAGCCATAAATTTCGGCCAAAAATTCCATCATGCGGACTTGGTGCAGAGTATGGTCGGGCGCGCTCATTGCAGGCATTTCCAAAAGGGCGATGCGGCCGGGCTCTATGATGCTTGTTGTGGTTTGTTGTTGCAAAGCCCATATATGCCAATTGTCATTGGCATAATTTGCCATTTCGGCAATCCGCCGAAAATCGCCCAGAGCGGCATATACCAAAAGCGAATCCGCCATTTCTTGCTGATTTGACATCAAAAGCATTTCGCGAAATTGCAAAACCATGTCATTAAATTCATCATTGGTCGTAGTTGTTAAAAAAGCCATTTGAATTGCGATAATCCCATCTTCGCCAAGGTCTGTCACCCAGGCGGTAATTGATGCCAATGCCGCGCTGGCGGCCTCATAATCCCCCCGGGCGAGGTATGTATCCAGCTCGTCGGCGTAAAATTCCTGCTCAAAAGCCTCTAAAATCGCACGGACGGTGTGTTGCAATCTCTCCCGCTCATTATCGGGCAGCTGGCGAAGCTGATCCGCCGTGGCACTAAGATTTACCCCCGTATGGGCAACATGCTCCGCAGGCCGCTCTATAAGAAAATGCGCCGCATTTATGGGGGCGAGATTTTCCTGCAAAGCGGCGAAAAATTGATTTTCATTCATATCGGGATTTTCCCTGATTTCGGCGCGCAGATTCTCAAAAAGCCCGGGCAAATTAACCCCCCGCGCCCAATAAACGACATCAAACAAGGCAAAATTTTCGCTCATCATTGTTTCCAAATGGTTGACATCCTGTATAAACGGATTTGTTTCGCCACGAGAATCATTGCTCCGGCCGCAGCCTGTCAAAATAAAACTTAATGACAAAATAATAACAATCAATATTTTTTTCATACAATCCCTCTTTCTTGACATTAGAATGGCAATTCTAAAATCCCGGAAAAATAGGCTATTGCGGCGATTGCGGTTAGGTGGGCGGGGTAAAATGTGTAAAAGAGGATTTTTAGCGAAGGGCCGCGGGTGCCATTGTATGCCCAGATTAGGGGCATGGCTATAAAGCAGCCCAGCGGGAATAGCATTTCGGGCGAAAAGGCCGCGCCATCCATTAGCGGCGGCAGATAGACCCCCAGCAACAGGAAAATCCCCGCAAAAGCGGCAGGGGCGGTGGAGCGGCGGAATTCGTCGTCGATAACGCGATACATTAGGATGATGGGCAGGCCGATTGGGGCCCAGTCGAAATTAAAGATGGCCATTCCCAAAAACGCGACAAGGAATAGCACCCAAAAAATCCATCTGCGCTGGAGAAAATCATAGCCCAGCAGGGCGATTAGCCCAAAGCCCATTGTGAAAAGAATATTAAACCCGCCGAAAAGCAGCATAAACGGGATTTGTGATAGCATGGCAAAAAGATAAATCCGCAAAAGATATTTCGCCATGCTGGATGTGCGGCGATAGCCCTCGACCAGCAAAAAGGCAAAAATTGGAAAAACCATGCCGCCGGCCATTTGCATAGGGGCGAGCAACGCCATGGGCAGCATATCGACAAAAATCAAGGCGGTATGCTGCAGCGCCATCCCTATAATCGCAATAATTTTAAGCCAAAAGGCCGAAATACTCATGCTATGCCCCTTCTTCTTCCGTGCGCGAGGACATCCGCGATGCAATCATCGCCCCAATTACCATAATCAGGCCGATTCCCCCAAAAACTCCCAAAAATATAAATCCCAGCGTGGAATGGCCAGAGCGGAAAAAATCCACCGGAACAGCCCGCCCATTGTCGTCGACACGAATCAAAACCGTTTGGCCAACGCGGTCATTGGCCTGATTATACGTATAAATCGGGTTAGTTTGCGCCGATTGCCCATCCCAGCCAAATCGCAAACGATACATCCGCTGATTACCCACAACAAAATTCGTTGGTATAACCTGCGTAAACACGGCATTTTGGGTAGGCAAATCCGCATTCTGGGCTATGCGCATATTCCGGGTTTCGGGAAAGGCAAAGCCAAAATAAATCCCCAGTCCCACCCCCGAAAAAATAACCCCAACAAGGCTAAAAACCAGCGCGACAATTTTCAATGCTCTAACTCTGCTCATTTGAATCCTCCTTTTGAATCTCTTTAGCTTTTTTGAATTTCCCAAATTTTGACATTATCCAGCAAATCAGCAGGGCAAAGGGGAAGGCAATCCAGGATGCCAACCAAAAATCAATGGCGATTCCCAAAGCCATTAGCACCACGGAAAAGGCGAAATATAGCAGATTGAAAACATCATCGATTGTGTTTATTTTTGCGCGGATTGTGCGCACCAGCTTGATTGCGCAGATAATGAGCCAGGCCAAAGGAAAGGCAATCCAAGCAAATGTGACTAATTCGACAATGACTCCAATGGCAAATATTGCCAAAAGCATTAGGGGCATCCGCTCCGATTCGGCATCGGCTTTTTTCCTAAATAATGGGAAAATAAATATAAACAAAATCCAAGTGATGGGCGCGGCCAGCCAGGATATATACATAGCCCCGGCAAAAATGGCGGCATATACCATCGCCGCGGTTATTGTCATATAAATAGCATCTTCAAAAAGGCTTTCAAAGGTGTGGGTGAAAACCGAGCCTTTATAACCCCCGGTTTTTCGCGCCACAATCGCCTCATACCAAAAAACAATTGCGGTGGTCAGCAAAAACAGCATGGGGGATAATGCCCGCAGGGCAGTGATTGTCCAGCCCTGTCCCCCCTCGATTATTTCGCCGATTTCGTATTCGCGCCCGCCCAAACTACCGCCCAAAATGCTAATGCCCAAATATTCATACAAAAGCTCCGGCGCAACCAGCAAAAACACAACAATTATCCCGGTAATTAAAAACGCATAATCCTCAAATTCCCATTTATCCTTTTTCGCATCGCCATTTTTCGCCATAACTCACCTCGCCATCAATACTCAACACTATAATTCGGGGCTTCTTTGGTGATTTGGATATCGTGGGGGTGGCTTTCGCGCAGGCCGGCGGAGGTTATTTTGATAAATTTGGCATTTGTTTGCAAATCGGCGATGGTGGCGCATCCGCAATAGCCCATGCCCGAGCGCAGGCCGCCCAGCATTTGGTAAACCGTATCGCCCACAGCCCCGCGGAAAGACAGCCGCCCCTCTACCCCCTCGGGGACGAATTTGGTGGTGTCGGATTGGAAATATCTATCTTTGCCCCCGCGTTCCATGGCGGCAATGCTCCCCATCCCCCGATAAACCTTGTATTTGCGCCCTTGGAAAAGCTCGGTTTCGCCGGGGGATTCCTCGCATCCGGCAAAAATGCTGCCCATCATACAAACGCTCGCCCCAGCGGCAATGGCTTTGACAATATCCCCGGAAAATTTTATGCCCCCATCGGCGATAATAGGCACTCCGTGGGGTGCGGCGGCGGCGGCGCAATCCAAAATAGCAGTAATTTGCGGCACGCCAATCCCGGCAACAACCCGGGTAGTGCAAATAGAACCGGGGCCAATGCCCACCTTTACCGCATCCGCGCCCGCCTCTATCAATGCGGCGGTGGCAGCACCCGTGGCCACATTCCCCGCCATCAGCGCGATATTAGGAAAAGCCCCTTTGATTTCCCTGACTTTATTAAGTACATTAATATGATGCCCATGGGCCGTATCAATAACTATTATATCCACTTTTGCCTCAACCAAAGCCGCGGCGCGCAAAAGGCTATCCCCGGTGGCCCCTATGGCCGCCCCCGCCAGCAGCCGCCCATGGCTATCCTTGGCAGAATCCGGGTATTTTATGGCCTTTTCGATATCCTTTATGGTAATCAGGCCTTTTAAATCAAAATTATCATCAACAATAGGAAGTTTTTCTATTTTATGGCGAGTCATTATTTCCTTGGCTTCGGCCAGGGTGGTATGCTCCGGCGCAGTAATTAGTTTATCTTTTGTCATAACCTCATAAATCTTTTTATTATGATTTGTTTCAAAGCGGATATCGCGATTGGTAATAATTCCCACCAGCCGCCCCTGCTCGCAAATAGGCACGCCGCTAATATGATATCGCCCCATCAGCTCATCCGCATCATAAACATAATGATTTGGCGTCAGGGAAAATGGGTCGGTTATCACCCCATGCTCGGAGCGTTTGACTTTATCCACCTCGCCGGCCTGCTCGGCTATGCTCATATTTTTATGGATAATGCCAATGCCCCCATGCCGCGCCATAGCTATGGCCATGCGAGATTCCGTCACCGTATCCATCCCCGCCGAAATAATCGGCGCATTTAGCCGAATATCCCGGGTCAGCCACGTCCCCAAACTAACATCCCCCGGCAAAGTATGACTCTCCGCCGGAATCAAAAGCACATCATCAAATGTCAGCCCTTCTTTAATAATCTTGTCCAATGGAATTACCTCCCTTATATATTGATATCGTGAATTTCTTGGTTAGGAAATTTACTTAATATAAACTCAAAAGATTTTGCCCGAGCAATTTCAAAAACTTTATTGTCATTGTTAAACGAATAATTAAACCCCGACAACAAATCCCTGCCCAATAAATTCCGAAAATCTTTATCATCATCCAAAGCAATTAAAAATGGCCAATTTTTAGCCTCGTATCCCAAAATGTTAATTATTGGAAGCTGAACCAAAGCGGATTTGATTTCGTCCCCGGATGCGGTGGTAATAGTGCCAGTGCTTTTATCAACCAAATTTGCGTAAATCCATTTAGAATCATATCCCAGATCATAAAGCGAACCTTTCGATACTGTGGAAAAATCCGCGCCTGTATCTACCTTAAAATCGTCTGGCAACATGGTGGTTTTGCCATGGGGCTTGAAATTAATCGTAACATAGACCCTGCTATATTCGGAAAAGTCAATTTTTGTTGAACACATAATATGTCAGTCCCCCAATCTGCAATTCCGGCTCTGCAGCAATGCCTAAACAATGTCCGTATATTGTTTCGGGCGGATAGTCATTGGGGACATCGAGCATTTCATTTCTGTTATCATATGTGTATGTCACATAACCCAAATCATTATCCTGGGTATCGACAATTTCCGTGATAACCATCTGGAAAAATTTATCGCGATATTTTACCCTAGCGGCTCTCCTTGTCATAATTTCTTGAGTTTCGATTTTTGTTATCATTTTATCATACTCCTTTCTCTGAAGCTCCAAAAGAATATGTCCCGCGTTTTAGATGGGGTTTGAATAATGCCAGCATTTCTTCGTTTGGCTCGAAAATTATATGGGTGCGTTTGTTTTGGTAATTTGTGATAAATTCGTGGCGGGGGGCGTCGGCGAGGCCGGATGAATAATCATGGGTGATTTGTGCCTGCGAAAAGGTATGCTCGAATTCGCTGCTGCCATATGGGCGAAAGCCGTCGAAATCGCGGATATAGCCGACAAACGCCTTTCGGCGGCGGCTTTTGTGAATAATAACATCAATGTCCAATTCATTATTTGTTATGGCATATTCAAATTCTTTGTTTCGCGAAATAATCAGTTGGCGGCCGCCCCAAACCAGCATCACAAAAACAAAAGGAATAATCGTTCCCAAAAAGGGAAAAAATGGAACAAAATTGATATACAAAATAAAAATAATAATGGCATTGATTATAATAAAAATTTTAACAATCCTATCGCGTGCAGTTTTGGATTTTTTTACCATTTGCTCCCTAAAAACATCGCCCAATAGCCTCACCCTTTCTTTCCTCAATTATATCACATTCCCAAATGGAATTCAACACAAATTTCCAGATTTAATTAGTTCGGCAATTGCGGCAATATCGGGGGCTATTATGCGGTCGATGTCCATCATGGGGACGGATGCGCGGATTTTGTCATATAGCTTTTGCGTGGCGACGCCCAGAGTCGTCGGGGCGTTGCCAACCCAACCCTGCTTGTCCGAGCCGGGCTTTCGCCAATCGGGGCGGATTAGGCGCAAATCGATAGCCTGCGCGGCGGTGAGCAGCTCCATCGCCAAAACATTTTGGACATTTTCCAAAATCTCGGCGGCCTTGCGTGCGGCGATAGTGCCCATGGATACGTGGTCCTCCTGATTATTCGAGCTAGGGATGGAATCCACGCTGGCCGGATGCGCCAAAATTTTGTTTTCGGAAACCAGCGCGGCCGCCGAATATTGCACAATCATAAAGCCGGAATGCAGGCCGCCCTTTTCCATTTGCGCCGTCAAATAGGCGGGCAGGCCGTTTGAGAGGGTGCTATTTACCATCCGCTCGATTCGCCGCTCGGAGATATTGGCAATTTCTGCCAGCGCAATCCCGAGAAAATCCATAGCCAAAGCCACGGGCTGGCCATGAAAATTTCCGCCGGATATTGCCTCGGAAATATCGCTATCCGCGAAAATTAGCGGATTGTCCGTCACCGCATTTAGCTCGTTTTCGATAATTTTGCGCACATAATCAGCCGCATCCCGGCTCGCCCCATGCACCTGTGCGGCGCAGCGCAGAGCATAGGCATCCTGCACGCGCAAAACCCCGCCGGGCTTGGTTTTGTCGGGTTTTGTGTTATTGATAAAATCCGACCCCGCCGTATGAGCGCGAATATTTGCGGCGGAAATCTGCTGGCCGGATTGTTTGCGCAGGGCGTGAATCCGGGAATCAAAGGCATCCGTCCGGCCATTTAGAGCCTCCAGCGAAAGGGCGGCGGCCATATCCGCCAAATCCAGCAATTTCGCGGCATCATGCGCCGCCAATGCCCCAATCGCCGTCATGGCCTGAGTGCCGTTGTTTAGGGCCAGCCCCTCTTTGGCCTCGAGCTGGTCTATAATGGGGATTTTCGCGGCTTTCATGGCGGCTGCCCCATCCAGTCGCTCGCCGTTAAACCGCGCAAACCCCAGCCCCAGCATGGGCAAAACCATATGGGACAATGGACACAAATCGCCGCTCGCCCCCAAAGAGCCTTTTTCCGGGATTTCCGGGATAACGCCGCGGTTTATCATTAGGATTAGTGTATCAATCACACACAGGCGAACCCCGGAAAAGCCGCCCGCCAGCGATTTCGCCCGCAAAAGCATCATCGCCAAAACCACATCATCAGACAGGGGGCGGCCCACCCCGCAGGCATGGCTGATAATCAGGTTTCGCTGGAGCATATGCACATCCGCCGGGTCGATAGCCGTATCTTGCAGGCTACCAAAGCCGGTTGTTATTCCATAGACAATATCGCCCGCCGCCACCATCTCATCCACGGCCTCACGGGATTTTATTATCGCCCCGCGCGCCTCCGGGTGCAGCTCAACCTGCCCCCCATGCCGCGCTACCGCCACCAATTGCGGCAAAGTCAAATCCATTTCATTGTGAATCAAAACAACCACTATAATCCGCTCCTTGTTTAGTTTTCCAGAAAATGGCAATACTCCCAATAAATGTTATTAGGAGTGATTTTGTGAATAAAATAAAAATGTTTTTTGTTTCTAATGGAAGATTGCTGGGGATTGCTTTTATTTTGGGGTTTTGCGGAGTTTTGCTGGCTAGTGTTATGTCGGCGGCGGGGAATTATAGCCCTCATGAAATCATCCGCCTGCATATTGTGCCAAATAGCGATTCCGCGCGAGACCAAGCCGCAAAATTTGCCGTCCGGGACGAGGTTTTGGAAATTTTGGCAACAAAAACCCACGCCGCCGCCACTCATGAGGAAATGCGGGGCATTATCGCCGCCGCCTTGCCCGCAATAGAATCGGCCGCAAACTATATTCTGCACACCCACCAAGTCGGCCATAGAGCCCGGGTCTATTTGGCGGCATCCATCCCATTTCCCGCCATGAGCTATGGGGGATTTTTGCTGCCCCGGGGGCATTATGAATCCCTGCAAATCATTATCGGCGAAGGGGTAGGGGGGAATTGGTGGTGTGTTATATTCCCCAATTTGTGTTTGGTAGATATTACCATATATGGCGATATTTGTAATGATGCATGGAATGGCGATATACAGGCGCGGCCGCGGTTTTTCGCCGCCGATTTATGGGCGCGGATTCGTCGTAATTAGTCGTCGGCATTAGGAATTTTTCGTTTTCGCAGCTTGTCAAAGGTGGCCATAATCGGCAATAGCAGCATTACCACAAATCCGCCGGCCAGTCCGTTGTTATACAAATTAAACCCGCCGGAAAATACTACCACATGCATTGCTATATGCAAATGAATAACGCCCGCCACTATGCCCCATTTCCAGCCATATCGGCCGGCGATTGGGGCTAGGCATGTCACCAGCAAAACCGCCAGGGATGAGGAGGGGTGGTAGCCCGTCCAAATATTAACAAACCCGCCGGCAATTAGGCAGCCAATCATTAGCGGCCATACGTTTTTCATATGTTTCCCGATGGCGGCAAAGGCCACCGCCGTGAAAATACAGCCCATCACCGCCCCATTCATATCGCTATTGATAGCCAGCATTAGGGCGGAGGTAGATAATCCCAACAATCCCATATTTATCCATACAGAATTACCATAATCGATAAAATAATCACAAGGAGCCTGCCCCGAGGTTTTAAACATAACCCGCAGATTCTCTTTGTTATTTTTGCCGCAAAACAAGCCCACCGCAATATAAAACAAAAACAAAATTGTCATAAAAATATACAAAGTAAGCCTATATTCATAGCTCCAAATAAAAACCGGGTAAATCGAGCCGCCGCCGATTGTCGCGACAAATATCCGAATCAAAATAGCCAAAATCCCGGCGGTAAAGCCTACATTATACAAATTAAACCCATGATGCACCCGGAAAATATTTTTTGCAACAGGGGGGATGATAAAGCCGATAAATACCCCAAAAGCAATCGCAAAAGCAATGCGCGGCGCAAATGGAATGTGCTCAAGCATGGCGATTTGGGTAACGGCGGGCCCGAGGGCGGTCGCCAGCACCGTATCCACCACATATTTCTCCGGCGGCTCGCGCATATATTTGGCATACAGCCAGCCGCCGATAAAAATCGGCCAAACATTCACAATGTTTTTGCCAAAAAACCCAAATCCCGCAAATAGGATAAAGGCCATCATTAGGCGACCTGTGGGCGGGGTTTTTCGCACCACCACATATGTCAAAATAACCAAATTTATAAGTGCCGAGTTTACCAGCGTCGCCCCTACGCCGCCCACGGCAACATAATCGGTAATCAAAAGGTCATATGACAATGAAATAGCAATTAGCCCATGAAAAATATCATAGGGCGAATCCACTATAAACGCAAAAACAATAAAATACACAAAAGTAATATATAGCACAACATAAGGATTGGACAAACGTGCCCTCAAATTTTGCACGAAAACTCCTCCATTACGCCGCCGCTTGGGCATTGTTTTTTTCCTTTTTGCAGGTTCGTGCAAAAAGTAGCAATGCTATCAATTGAATCACAAACATTCCTGCCAAAACGATATATAGGGTGGTTAGGGTGCTAACATCAGCCGGCGCGCCGGTTACAGGGTCGGCGAGGGTTAGTATTGATGTTGCGATTTGCGGGCCAACCAGCGCGGCTATGGCCCATGCGGTTAGCATATATCCCTGAATTGTCGCCAATTGCTTCATGCCGTATTGCTGATCCAAAATCCCCGGCAGGCAGGCAAATCCGCATCCAAAGAAAAACTGAATGACAAATATCGCAATAAACATCGGGATAAAATGCGGGTCAAAAAGCATTGTAAACCCGGCAAAAGCAATTACGCACATAGCTATCGACGCAAAGGCCATCACATAATAGGGCAAATGCTTTGTGTCGGTTCTGTCTTGGGACGAGGCCATTATTAGGCGGCCAATTAGGTTTCCGCCTCCGGCCGTTAGGGTGCATAAAAGCACAATTAAGCCCCGGTGATAATTGATATCAAGGCCGGTCATTAGATAAATCTGCTGCTCGTGGCTCATTAGAGCCAATCCCGCGGCTATGTTCAAAAACAATACAACCCATAAAAATACAAATTTTTTGCTAAAAATTACTTCCACGGCGGTAAAGGTTTTCGCGGCGGCATCGGCGGCTTTTAGCGGCGGCCTGTCGATAATGATATAGGCGACAAAACACAGTATGCCAAAAAGTCCGGTCAAAATATAAAATGCCTGATAAACGGAGATGCCGTCGATGCTCAATAGCAAGCCCAAAAGCGGGTTGCCGATTAGCCCGGCAAGGCCAAATGCGGCGATTGCCACACCTGCGGCAAAGCCTTTTCTGTCCTCGAACCACATCATTAGGGTTTTGATTGGCGTCAAATAGCCCAGCCCTAGGCCTATGCCCTGCACAGGGCCAAAGCCGATTACTGTTAAAATCGGGCTTCTGATATAAACGCCTATGCCTGTAATCAGCCAGCCTAGGGTGAAAAATATAAAGGTATAAAGGGCGGCGCGTTTTACAGACCTCTCGACTATTTTGCCGCCGAAAGCCGCCGTCATCCCTAGGCAAAATAATGCCAGCATAAAGCAAAGGGTGAGTATAAAGGGGGTGAAATAGGAATGGGTATAATAGCTGCCATCCGCCAAATAGCGGCGAACAGTGCCCCATTCCTCTATATCCTCGCGAAACAGCGTCCAACAGTATACCATGCCTGTTGAAAAGCTCATAAAAATCATTGGCCAAAAGCCATTTTTCCATCTGTTTTTTGTCCCCATTAATTTCAAATTCCTTCCTTAAATAAAATTATTGCAAAGAAAAACAGCTTTTTTATTATAACCCATTTCGGCGGCATTGTCAAGGAATGATATTATCTAGTCAATCACAATCAAAATTTCGTGGGTGGTGACATTACTTTCGCCCGTGATAGTGGCTTTTTGGATGCCGGGGCTGGTATTGCTGCCCACAAACCAGCTCCATTTGGCTATTCCGTAATTATCGGCGGCGGTATAGCCCAGCCCGGCGGCGGCGAGGGGATTGCCTATGGCAGACAAAATTTGCAGATGGTATTGGGCATATGGCTCGCCCTGGAAAATAATGGAAAGGGTATCGCCGCGGCGGCCGATATCGGGGGCATCGATAATATACCCGGTGGCCGGGGGCTCGGGGGTATCGGCGGGGATTATGTTAATTTCGTGGTTTATGGCGATATTGTCGTTGCTGATGAGGGCGAGCTGCGTCCCAAAGGCGGTGTTTCCGCCAACGCGCCAGCTCCAAATCGCCAGCCCATCGGCATCTGTGGTGGCATCGCCCAAACCGGCCGCCGTTAGGGGATTTCCCGCGGCGGATGTTATTTGCAGATTATACACGGCATTTGGCTCGCCTTGAAAATGGATTGTTAATATTTCGCCGCGCCGGCCATATGCGGGGGCGGTGATTATGTAGCCTGTTTGGGCGGGGGCTAGGGTTGGCGCGGGAGTGGGTGCGGGGGTTGTGGGTAATGGCGTTGGGGTGGGAGTTGGTGTAGGTGTTGGCGTTGGGGTGGGTGTCGGTTGAGGGGTTTCTCTTACAATAAAATGCGGGCTTATTAATGTCAAAAAATTTTCTCCTTCGGAAAATCCGGCGCCTTGTGCAATTACTGTTATAGAACGAGCCCCTTGTGGTATGTTGTGACTAAAATGTAACACTCCATGACTATCCGCCACATCATGCCAATTCAAGTACGATAATCCGGTTCCTCCGCCATCCGGCCACGGAGACCGTCTATGCCAGTAACTTGAATGTGAAAGCATTCCGGTAAAAGTACTAACCAAAGGGCCGCGAATTTCATGTGTTATTATAAGTAGATTTGCTGAATATGGTTCGCGCACCCATGAAATTGAACCGTTAAAACTTATTGCACCGGGAGGTATTTCAAATCTTGCAGACGCATTTCGATACGCATATCCAACGGTCTGCATTACACGTATATTTCTTAGCCCATCATTCTGAATCGTCCAATTGTAATTAATAGGTTGTAAGTCTCTCAAATACACTCTTCTTTCTATCATATCCGCCCCATACACTGACATTATAGGCATAATTGGCGTTATTCCATGAGCCATT
>Ga0209755_10002842_pt1 | contig 22749 bp, 17 predicted proteins | sample TergutCo191P1_FD_187301 | JGI IMG/M metagenome (GOLD analysis project Ga0209755, IMG submission 187301) | Cornitermes sp. P1 segment gut microbial communities from Petit-Saut dam, French Guiana - Co191P1 (SPAdes) (version 2) | ecosystem: Host-associated > Arthropoda: Insects > Digestive system... | reverse complement strand
AAAAAGCGAAAGTACGGCTTATTTCAGAGGCTCGCTAACTCGCTCCGCTCAAACAAAGCTCGCCTTTGTCTGAAATTTCGCCTACTTTCGCTAATTTGCTCCACGCTTGCCCCACTCTGGGCTTAGGCCTGTACTGGAACTTGAGTGCTGCTAGAGCAAAGTTGACATTTCTGAAGTTTTGAGATATAAGTTGTCTGCTGGCCTGGCTGTGGGCTTTTGTGGTACCTCAGGGCTGGCCTTACTTAAGAAACCGTATAAATGTTGAAGGGACTGGTAATATATGCCAAATAATAGCAGTAGTGCCTACACGGCTGCGGATGCCCTAAATGATGCTCTTGTAAACGCAGGTGTGCAGTGTGTGTTTATTAACTCAGGAACAGACTACCCGGCTATCATTGAAAGCTGGGCCAAATGTGATGCCGAAGGGCGCAAGAGGCCTAAGGTAATTATCTGCCCGCATGAATACGCTGCACTTAGCGCGGCGCAAGGCTATGCCCAAATATCGGGCAGGACACAGGCCGTGTTCGTGCATGTTGATGTCGGTACACAGAATCTGGGCGGAGCGGTGCATAATGCTATGAGATGCAGGGTTCCTGTTTTTATTTTGGCAGGGCTTTCCCCTTACACGATGGATGGGGAGTTTCACGGCGGGCGCAACCATTACATACAGTTTATTCAAAATGCGTCAGATCAGCATGGGATTGTGCGCGGGTACACAAAGCTAGATTACGAATACCGCAGCGGGAAAAATATACAGCAGATGACATACCGCGCCCTTCAGCTTGCACAGAGCGAGCCTAAGGGGCCTGTCTATATGACTGCTGGAAGGGAAGTTTTGCAAGAAGAGGGCACCGACATAGGGGCTGATTTATCCTTATGGAAACCCGTTGCTCCGGCTGCTCTTGATGATGAATCGGTAAGCATTTTGGCACAGGCTTTAGGGAAAGCGAAAAAACCAGTTATAGTGACGGCGTATTCCGGCAGAAATGAAAAATGTGTCGAAGAGCTTGTAAAACTTGCAGAGCTTCTGGCCATCCCGGTTTTAGAAGTAAATGAGCCGGCCTGCATGAATTTTCCGGGAGATAACCCGCTGCATGCCGGGTTTGACGTTAAGGGCTTTATTGAGTACGCCGATGTTGCACTGCTTATTGACTGTGATGTGCCTTGGATTCCGGTGGACGCAAAGCCAGGGGCCGGGTGCCGTGTTTTCAGCATAGATACAGACCCGCTTAAAGAAGGTATTCCCCTATGGTATCTCAAGGCGGAAAGAATTATGAGGGCCGATTCATTTACAGCCATAAGGCAGCTCCGTATGGAGGTGGAGCGGGATCCGCTTGTGACTAATAAGAAACTGGTTGAGTCACGCCGCACAAAAATTCATGATATCCACAAGGCTCAGAGGCAGGGCTGGAAGTATGAAAAAGAGGACGGAGGCAAAATCACGCCGGAGTTTTTGACAAACTGCATCCGGGAAGTGATTGATGATGATGATACAGTTGTGCTTAATGAAACAATTTCTGTAAAGCATATAGTTGACCAGCTTTTACCCAGAAACAAGCCCGGCACGCTCTACGGTAACGGCGGAAGCTCCTTGGGCTGGTTTGGAGGGGCGGCTGTAGGCATGAAGCTCGCCTGCCCCGAGAAGGATATTATTGCACTTACGGGCGATGGAACATTCATTTTCTCATGCCCGACTGCCGTTTATTGGATGGCGGCAAAATACGAAACGCCGTTTCTGACGGTGATTTACAACAATCAAGGCTGGAATGCCCCGAAGCTAGTAACTAAACGTCAGCATCCCGGCGGCTTTGCAGAAGAGGCAAATGAGTTTCATGCAAGCCTTGCTCCGTCCGCTCAGCTTGACATGGTGGCAAAAGCTGCCGGCGGGGCGTTTGCCAAGACCGTCACGGACCCCAAGGAGCTGCTTAAAGCCTTAAAAGATGGCAGGGAAGCTGTAAAAAAAGGGAAATGCGCCGTAATAAATGTTATGCTTGAGCCGGTTTAGAACCGGTTTAGGCGCAGAATTTGACTTTTTTTAGGGTTTGTGGTAGCATTATCGTCGAAATTCACACGAAGGGTGGTGAGAGGCATGAAACGTAGATTTGCATTTAGTTTTGCGGGGGCATGGGATAGTTGCGCCCATTTGGCGGTTTTTAACCACCAGCTCGCAATGACTCCTGTCACGCCAAGGGGGCAGTCTGCCCTTTTTGGGAAAAGTGATTGTGTTGAATGCCTGTCGCCTCATGAATTAGCGGGTTAACTCCGCTCCTTTATGTTTGGTAAACCTGTGCAGTCAAGACAGTCTGCACAGGTTTTTTTAATCCAAATATTAAGGAGTTATTTTATAATGATTTACATATCTGTACATGATTTGAATAAATATTACGGTTCTAACCACGTAATCAAAGGTGTTACTTTTGAGGTTTATAGCGGCGAGAGAGTCGGCTTGCTGGGCAAGAATGGGTCTGGAAAGACTACTTTGTTCAAAGTTATAACGGGAGATGAGCCTTTTGAGAGCGGAAGCCTGTCCAAGGCATCGGGGAAAAGGGTGGAGATTCTCGCACAGATTCCCACGTTTGACGAAGGGAGCACTGTTGAAGATGTCCTGCGCTCGTCATTTGCGGAGGTAACGCAAGTCTATGAGGCTATGAAGAAAATTGAAGGGGATTGTGACCCTTCGGTTTTGAAGCGTTATGGCAGGCTTATGGAGGACTATGAGAGGCTCGGCGGCTATGAAGTTGAGGTTAAAATAGATAAAATATGCACAGGGATGAATATAGGCGTTGAGATGCGTGGGAGCTTGTTTAGCCTTCTGAGCGGCGGCGAAAAAACCAGGGTTAATCTGGCGCGCATTCTCCTGCGGGACTGCGACATTCTTCTTCTCGATGAACCGACGAACCATCTGGACTTAGCCTCCCTTGCATGGCTTGAGAACTTCGTGCGGGATTTTTCAGGCACCGTGGTCGTAATATCCCATGACAGGGTTTTTCTCGACAATGTTGTGAGCAGAATTATTGAGCTTGACGACGGCAAGGCCAATTTCTACACTGGGAATTATTCTTTCTACGTGGAAGAAAAGCAACGGCGGTTTCTAACTCAGGCGGAGCAGTACAAGCAGCAGCAGAGAAAGATTGAGCAGCTTGAGGCTGCAATAAAGAGGCAGCGGGTGTGGGCTGCGATAAATCCGGCAAACTCAGGTCTTGCCAAACGCGCCTTGGCTATGGAGAAGCGCATTGAGCAGATGGACAAGGTAGATAAGCCTGCTACATCCAAAAGGATTACAGAGGACTTTAGCAGCGGCGGTTACGCCGCCAAGGAGGTCGTGTCTTTTGAAGGGGTTTGCAAACGGTATGGCGAGAATGTCCTGATGGATGATGTGAGTCTTAGTATCGGGAGAAATGACCGTATTGCCTTAATCGGAGCTAATGGCTGCGGAAAAACTACGCTCCTGCGGCTGCTGATGGGTCAGGAAGCTCCGGATAGCGGTGAAATTAAAGTCAGCAGCAACATAAGCATTGCGTATATGTCACAGATTATTTTGTTTGAAGATGAAAATGCGACGGTGCTGGAAACTCTGAGAGGCGAGGCGGAGCTAACAGAAGAGAAAGCCCGGAGCGTACTTGCCCGGTTTCGCTTCAAAGCCCCGGACGTGCTCAAGAGAGTGAGCAGCTTGTCCGGGGGCGAGAAGAGCCGTTTGAAGTTATGCCTGCTCATGCAAAGCAGGACGAATTTCCTGATTTTAGACGAACCGACGAACCATCTCGATATTGAGTCAAGGGAGTGGATTGAAGATGCCATAGCCGACTTTGACGGCACTATGCTATTTATCTCCCACGACCGGTATTTTCTGGATAAATTCGCCGTGAGAATATGGGAGATGAAAGATGGCGCTATAACTGAGTCCGGCGAAATAGGGTGAAGATGCAAAGAAAATAGCGCTGTGGATCAGCGGGAAGGGCGCTCGTTTATCGCCTATTCCACAGTGACGCTCTTTGCCAAGTTGCGGGGCTTGTCTATGTCCAGCCCCTTGTTGGCGGCTACGTAATAGCTAAAGAGCTGCAAGACTACGACAGATAGCGATGGGGAGAAAAGCTCATGGATGCCGGGCAATTTAATCAGCGAAACCTTGTCGCTTGTCTCGACTTCGCAGGCGTTGCCGACGAAGAGGACTTTAGCTCCTCTGCTGATTACCTGTTCGGCATTGCTGAATATCTTGCTGAAGAGGCGGCCGCAGGATGAGAGGGTTACAACCAAAGTGTTCTCTTCCACCAAAGAAATCGGGCCATGCTTAAGTTCGCCGCCGGCATAGGCCTCAGAATGGGTGTAGGAAATCTCCTTGAGCTTGAGCGAGCCCTCAAGAGCGATGGCGTAGTCTATATTCCGCCCTATGAAAAAGATGTTTTTATAGCTTATGCAGGCAGAGGCGTACTTCTGAATGTAGTCCACATGCTCAAAAATAGCTGAAATTTTTTCAGGGATGGTGTTTAGTTCAGCTATGAGGGAACTCTCCATATCGGGGGGGATTTTGCCGAGCTTACAGCCGAATTTTACAGCCAGGACATAGAGCAGGGCGAGCTGTGTGGAAAACGCTTTCGTAGTCGCAACGGCAATTTCAGGTCCTGCTGCGGTGAAAATTGTGTAGTCGGCTTCCTTGGCTATTGTGCTGCCCACAACATTTACTATGGCGAGGGTGACGGAGCCACGGGCCTTTGACTCGCGCAGCGCCGCTATGGTATCGGCGGTTTCACCTGACTGGCTAATTAGTATTACAAGTGTATTTTCGTCAATGACGGCGTCCTTGTACCTAAACTCACTTGCAAGTTCAACTTCGATTGAAGAGAACCTGCACAGCCTCTCAAACACATATTTTGACACGACGCCTGCATTATATGCCGAGCCGCAAGCGGTTATGGCGATTTTGTTGAACTTGGAGATGTCAATGCTGTCGATTATGTTTTTGTTTTCTCCGCTTAGAAGGGCGGATGAGAGCGTGTCCCTTAAAACCTTGGGCTGCTCCATAATCTCTTTGAGCATAAAGTGCTGGTAGCCGCCCTTCTCTGCGCTGTCGAGGCTCCAGTTGATGGTTTCCAAAGTTTTGCTAATAGGCTCTTTGTCGCTGTTGAAAAATTCTACGCCGCCTTTGCGGAGCACTGTGATTTCGTTATCGCTTAAGTAATAGACTTTGTTTGTATGGCTGAGTATTGCGGGGACATCGGAGGCTATGAAGTTACCGTGCTCAGAGATGCCCACTATGAGGGGGTTGTCCTTTTTTACGGCAATTAAGTTGTCAGGGTCGTCCAGGCACATTATACCCAAGGCGTATGAGCCTTCAAGATGTGCTGAAACCTTGATCACTGTGTCGATTATATCTCCGTTGTAATAAAGCTCCGCTAGCTGTGCGATTACTTCACTGTCTGTCTGGGAGGCAAAGGTAACTCCTTTTCTTTCCAGACGTTCCTTGAGCTCCTTGTAGTTTTCGATAATGCCGTTGTGGACTATGGCAATTTTGTTGCGGCTGCCCAAGTGGGGGTGGGAGTTTATGTCAGAGGGTTCGCCGTGAGTCGCCCAGCGGGTGTGCCCGATTCCCATGTGGCTTGTAAAGGGGTTTTTATTGAGCACTGCTTCAAGCTCTGTGAGGCGGCCTTTTTTCTTTATGACTCCGAAGCCTTCATCACCGTAGACAGCGATGCCGGCTGAGTCATAGCCGCGGTATTCTAGTTTTTTCAGGCCATCCACAATTATGGGCACCGAGTTCTCGCTGCCGACATAGCCAATAATTCCGCACATATATTAGTTCCTCCAAAATTGAATCAAATTTGCGAGATGTGTGTTAAAGTCAAATAAAACGTCCACCATATACTGCGCACATGCCTTTGTCGTACGCAACACCGGATGAACGTCATCGTTCAGTGGCCTTATATTACAACGAAACGCAGAAAAAATCAAGTGGCGCAGTCCCAAAATTCAGTGGATATTATTTTCGGAGTGTGGTATATTCTAAGGGCAATCTGTGAAATGCAAGGGGGTGTGCTGCTGTTGGTTTTGGATGAGAATAAGCCTATTACCGCTAGGTCAGTTAGGATGAGAGCTGAGATTACCTTGCTTGGTGGAGGCCTTTATAAGGGTAAACTATACAGCCGGTACTTGGAAGAGCCGTATGAGTTTCTCACTTTAATCCGCATGTTAGAAAAAATGGAACATATTTTCAATGAGATAAAATTCCCGCATGCCTTTTTGTCCCCCAGAACTTTTGTAGCTACAAAGAAAAAGCATGGCAAGGCTCCGCTTGAAGATGTTGAAGATGAGAGGGAAGCCGGGGACGGGGATGTATTTGAGGCGCAAGCGGATGATGGGGCGAAAATGCCGTCAGACGGCGGGTCTAAGGAGGGGCGTTGCTCCTTTGAAATTCTTGTTAACTTTAGGCAAAACGCCTCATGGCAAGGGGAAATCCGCTGGCTGGAGAAGGAGCTGAGGAAAGACTTTAAGAGCGAACTTGAGATGTTTAGGCTTATAGACGGCGCCCTTTTAGAAACTGAAGGCGGGGAGCCTAGGTTAATCTGGGAGTAGAGGCGCATGCTGCCTAAAATTAAAATAGGAAATAGGAATTGGTGAAATAGTGAAATATGTATTGGTGATTGGAGATGGCATGGCGGATAACCCCGTGCCGCAACTTGGAAATAAAACACCGCTTCAATACGCAAACATCCCCACGATGGATGAGCTGGCCTCGGCAGGGGTTCTGGGCAGTGTCAGAACCGTCCCCGAAGGGGTGGCGGCAGGCAGTGATTCTGCGCTTTTGTCAATTTTTGGCTGTGACCCCAGGGATTACTTTGCCGGAAGGGCGGCGCTGGAGGCCGCTGCAAGCGGCATAAAGCTGGTAGCGGGGGATGTGGCTTACCGCTGCAACATGGTGTCCTATGAGGACGGCGGCATGGCTTTTGAGGAGAGGAAAATTCTCTCCCACTCAGCCGGGTCAATTGAGGGTGAACTGGCTGATAAGCTGGTTACAGCCCTGTTTGACTCGCCTGCATTCAAAGCCGCCGCAGAAAAAGCCGGCATGGCCATATACCCCGGGACCTCATTTAGGCATATAGCGGCTCAAAAAAATCCTGATATCAAGGGAATTAAGCTCTACCCACCCCATGACTATCTCGGAGAGGTAATTGGGCCACTTCTGCCCAGTGGATGTGAAAACGCAAAGGTACTAAAGGAACTGATGGGGCTTGCGTTTGAGTTTCTAAACACGCATCCTGAAAATGAGGCCCGCAGAGCCAGGGGAGAGCTCCCTGCTAACGGTATCTGGTTCTGGGCTGAGGGCGAAACGGCGGAACTTCCGAAATTTGCCGATAGATATGGCAAAACAGGCGGGATTATCTCAGCGGTGCCTCTCTGCCACGGCATAGGAGTGTTGCTAGGGCTTGAGAAAATAACTGTAGAGGGGGCGACGGGGGAGCTTCACACCAACTATGAAGGCAAGGTGGAAGCGACACTGGAAGTGCTGCGGACAAACCCTTTTTCTACAGTGCACGTAGAGGCTCCGGACGAATGTACCCACAACGGCGACACGGAGGGCAAGCTACAAGCTATCGAATGGATTGACAGCAGGGTTGTGGCTCCGCTGCTCAGGCGGCTCAAAGCTACAGGTGAGGATTTCAGGATGCTAATAATGGCCGACCACAAGACCCTTACATCCACACGCGGCCACGATGGCTCACCTGTGCCATTTATCATTTACGACAGCAGGCAAGACAGGCAGACAGGGCTTAGATACTGTGAACAGGACGCTGAGCAAGGTGTGTTTATACCTGACGGCACAAATCTCATGGACTTGCTGTTTGAAAATAAGGAGCTAGTGGTTTAGCCTATGACGGAAACAGCACTGGCGTATGCCAAGGTTAATTTATCCCTGGATATAGTTTCAAAAATGCCCGACGGCTACCACTCCATGCAGATGGTAATGCAGTCGGTGAGCCTAGCTGATGAGATAACCCTCACATGTGAGAAGGGTGAGGGCATAAGAGTAAAATCGGAACTTTCGTTTCTCCCCGGCGATGCGCGGAACATAGCAGCCAAGGCGGCTCTGGCATTTTTTAACTACACGGCAATTACAGGGTATAGGACTCATATCGAACTTGTGAAAAAAATTCCGGTCTGTGCAGGGCTTGGCGGAGGCAGCTCCGATGGAGCTTGTGTGCTGCGCATTTTGGACAAGATGTTTAAGACGGCTCTTACAAGGGCGGAGCTTGAAAAAATCGGGATGGAGGTTGGCTCAGATGTGCCGTTTTGCATTGACGGGGGCACGAGCCTCGCAGAAGGCAGGGGGGAAATTCTCACAAACCTAACGCCGCTGCCGGAATGCTTTATTCTAATTTGCAAGCCGCCATTTTCATGCAGCACCCCGGCGCTTTTTAAGAGAATAAATGTTGACAAAATAAAGGCAAGGCCCGACACTCCAGGGCTAATTAAAGCCCTTAGCCGCTCAGATTTGACCGGAGTGGCCAGGCGGATGTACAATGTGTTTGAAGACGTGCTGCCTAGGGGCGGCAGGGAGATAGATGAAATCAAAGGCGTTATGCAGGATAAAAATGCCATAGGGACAGTCATGACTGGCTCCGGCCCGTCCGTAATAGGGCTTTTTGAAAATGGAGATGCGGCGCAGGAAGCATATATTCAGCTTCGCAAGAGCTATAAGGAGTGCTTTTTGTCGCGGACGGTTGAAAGGTTGGGGTATAAATGATTTACGCAATTATATTTTTTGCAAAGCTCCTAGAGGTCGCAATAATGACCGTGCGGCTTGTTTTGACCACAAGGGGCAACAGAATTGCGGCGAGCTTGCTTTCCGCTGTTGAGATCACAATTTGGCTTGTACTTGCAAGTACGGTGCTGCTAGGGCTCAATGAGGATCCGATGCTCGCAGTGGCCTTCGGTGCGGCCTTCGTGGTGGGTATCTTTGTAGGGATGCTCATTGAGGACAAGCTGGCTCTAGGGCTCTCACAGATAGAGATTATAGCGGATTTTGAAAAGGCCAAGCAGATAACGGTGCAGCTGCGTGAAAAAGGCTACGGCGTGACAACATTTGACTGCGAAGGCAGAGAGGGCAAGAAACTAGCAGTGAACATCAAGATACACAGAAAAGACATTCCCGTGACAATGAGGATGCTAAAGGAATATGAAAATGTGTTTATAACAGTAACTGAAATAAAAAGCCTTTCCCGCGGCATAATTGAGCGCAGGATGGTAATGAAATAATAAATTTGGGAGGAATTATGAAAGTACTACTACTCAACGGAAGCCCCAACAAGGACGGCTGCACATTTACAGCACTATCTGAGGTAGGGAAGGCCCTTACAAAAAACGGTATTGAAACCGAGTGGTTTCAGCTTGGGACAAAGCCTGTGCACGGCTGTATCGCATGTAGGAAGTGTTCTGAGCTTAAGGCCTGCATTTTTAATGATGATATCTGCAATGACCTGGCAGCGAAAATTCGCGAGGCTGACGGCTTAGTCGTGGGTTCACCTGTCTACTTCTCAGGCCCTAACGGCGCTCTTTGTGCAGTTTTAGACCGGGTGTTTTACTCCAGCATGGGCAAGTTTAAGCACAAGCCTGCCGCCTGCGTGGTAAACTGCCGCAGGAGCGGGGGCACGGCGGCTTTTGAGAGGCTCAACAAATACTTCACATATGCCCAGATGCCTGTGGTATCTTCCCAGTACTGGAATGTGGTGCACGGCTTTACTCCTGAGCATGTTGAAAAAGACCTTGAGGGGCTTTCGGTAATGCGTGTTCTGGGCAACAATATGGCATGGATGTTAAAATGCTTTAACTCAGGAGTGCCGCTGCCGGAGAAGGAAGAGAAACGCTACATGACCAATTTCCACGACGGTAAGTAATGCTAAATCTAATTATAGGCCGCGCCGGCACCGGTAAGACGGCGCTGGTACAAGAGCGTATACGAAATGCAATGCTTGCGGGTGAAACCGGGCTTTTGCTTATCGTGCCTGAGCAATACTCGCACTATGCCGAAAGGCAACTGTGCGGGTATTGCGGCGATGCGCTGTCGCTGCACGGTGAAACCTTGAGCTTTACGCGCCTATGCGGGCGCGTATTTTTGGAGCTTGGCTACCCCTCAAGGTTTCTCGACGGCGGTGGGCAGATTCTCGTAATGCACCGCGCCATTGAGTCGGTTGCAGCTAAGCTGCAAGTGTTCGGAGCCAAAGGGATAAGGCTAGAGCTCTTAGAGAGTATGCTAGAGGCGGTAAAGGAACTGAAAACATACCGTATTCCGGCGAGCACATTGCAGCAGATATCTTCAAAGGTAGGGCAGCCCCTCTCAGGAAAGCTAAGCGACCTGGCTCTTATCCTCAGTGCCTATGACTCCCTTCTTGAAGTCCATGGCGGCGACAACACCGACATGCTTGAAGTGCTGGCAGAGGTAATCGGCGAGAGCCAAACCGGAGAGACAGGCCACCTGTTTTTCGACGGTTTTAATGACTTTACAGCGCAGGAACTCCACATTTTGGACAAACTTCTTCAAAAAGATGCGGAAATAACGGTCTGCCTGACATATGACCCCAGTGATGACAACGAGGTCTTCGACCTTCCGCGCAAAGCCGCAGCCCAGCTTCGTGAGCTGGCCTCAAATCATGGAGTTGAAGTCAGTGAACATGTGGCTGTAGAAGCAAGGTGTAATACCGAGAAGAGCGCGCAACTGATATTTAACGAAAAACATTTATTTAGCCACGAAAAAGCCGAATACAGCGGTGAGCCGGGCGCGGTTTCAATCTATGCCGCCCCCACCAGGTATGCAGAATGCGAAGTTGCTGCAAACAAAGTCCTGGAGCTAGTGAGGGGTGGATACCGGTGGCGGGATGTCGCCGTAATGGCCCGGGACTGGGAGCAATATGGCGTAATATGTGAAAATGTTTTTGAAAAATATGGGATACCATTTTTCTCAAGCGGCAGGGAGGACATTTTAGACAAACCTCCGGTGGCACACATAGATGCAGCTTTGGAAATAGCAGCCTTGGGCTGGGAATACAAGGCTGTGTTTAGGTATATCAAGACCGGCCTTGCAGGTCTGACGGCGGATCAATATGCCGAGCTAGAGAACTATGTGCTCATATGGAATATCAGGGGCACAATGTGGACAAAGGAATGGACATTGCCGCCCTCGGGGTATGGAGGTGGAGACGGGGGCGCCAAAGATGCAGATAAAGAAGTCCTGGAGCGCCTAAACGCTCTGAGGAGGAAAATAATTCAGCCTGTACTAAAATTGAGGGACGGGCTGCGCACAGGCAGTGAAGCGGCCTCCAAGCTCAGGGCCTTATTTACGTTCATGGAGGACATTGAACTGCCTAAGCACCTCTTAGACAAGGCAGAAGAGCTGCACAGGCGCGCAGAGCCGCGCTTGGCTGATGAATATACCCAGCTTTGGGATGTAATTGTAGGCGGCATGGAGCAAATGCACACAATTTTAGGCACCACAGATCTAACCCCATCCGAGTTTCGCAAACTCTTCTCCCTTGTTATGTCCAGATATGATGTGGGGGTTATCCCTGTTTCCCTTGACAGAACTGCGATTGGCAGCATGGCCATGAGCAGGCGCAGAGACATAAAATGCCTGATAATACTAGGTGCGACGGATGAGAATATGCCGATGCTATCAAAGGGGGGCGGTGCGCTCTCAGAGAGCGAACGGGAGGAACTGGGCACACTGGGCGCCAGAATTCCAGCAGGGCTTGAAGCCAGATTGTGCCATGAAATGAACATGCTTTATTCCGCGCTCACGCTGCCCTCGGAAGAGCTTGTGATGATATACCCGCAGAGCGGGGGAAGCAGGCCCTCACCGCTTGTAAAGCGGCTTAAGCAGATGTTCTACATAGGCGAACTTACGCAGCCTGAGCAAAGCCATCTGCCAGCAGTTTTAGCAAACATATGGGAACCTGACTTTGAAAAAAACAAGCAAGACATGCCAGCAGCGGCCGCTATAGAGCTATATGGCACGAATCTGGCACTCTCGCCGTCCCGCGTGGATAAATATTATCAGTGCCCCTATCTTCATTTTCTGGGCAGCGGACTGAAACTTAAGCCGCGGATACCGGCTGTATTTGATGCGTCAATGGCAGGTACATTTATGCACTATGTGCTTGAGGGCGTGACAAAGGAACTAAAGCGCACTGTAGGATTTAAGGATGCGGATGAGGAGCTCTGCCTTAATCTCTCAAAAAGGCTTATAGAGGGGTACATAAGAGATGAACTCTTCGGCTTTGAGGGGAGAAATGCCCGATTTAAGTACCTGTTCCACAGGCTTGAAAAAAACACTTTAAGAGTGCTGTCAGACATGCTGGGGGAGCTAAAGCATTCAGATTTTGAGCCCCTGGAATTTGAGCTGGATATATTGCAGCTAATAGAGGAAGCCCGGGAGAGCGGAGGCTCCGATGATCTCACCCTGCCGCATATAAACCTGCGGGGCATAATTGACAGAATCGACGGCTGGAAACATGGGGACAGGCAGTACCTGAGGGTTGTGGACTACAAGACAGGAAAGAAAGCCTTTAACCTGTCCGATGTGATGTATGGCAGGGATATGCAGATGCTAGTATACCTGTTTGCCATAGGGAAATACGGAGCTGTGCGGTATGGGAGCGAAATCAGCCCTGCCGGCGTGCTGTATGTCCCGGCCCGTGATGTGGTGCTGAGGGCACCGCGAGGCTCCACAGATGAGGACTTAATTAAGCTAAGAAGCAAGGAACTGCGCAGAAGCGGTATTCTGCTCGATGACCCTGCGGTGATAAATGCGATGGAGACAAGCAGCAGCAAGCAGTACATACCGGTAAAGTCCAAGGCAGACGGTACGTTATATGGGGACAGCCTAGTCACTCCCTCCCAGGTGGGGCTGCTTTCAGAGCACATAGCCCGCATGCTAAAAAAAGCCTCATCGGAGATATTGACCGGGAAAATTGCATGTAATCCATTTTTCAAAAGCGAAAGTGACAATGCTTGTACATACTGCGAGTACCACTGCGTGTGTACCTTTGACCCGGAAGATGGCGGAAAGAGGCGCTATGGCAGCAAAATCAAAATGTCAGAGGTTTGGGAAACACTCAAAGCAGCATCAGATGGCGCCGGCGCGCCGCTTGGAGGGCAGCAATATGAAGTTTGAGTTTACAACTGAGCAAGGTGCGGCAATAGGTCACAGGGGTTGTGCCCTGCTTGTAGCGGCGGCGGCAGGCTCAGGTAAGACGAAGGTGCTTGTGGAACGGCTGCTGGCCCGCATTGAAGAGGGCGCCGGTATTAATGAATTTCTCGTCATTACGTACACCCGTGCAGCGGCGGCGGAACTGCGGGAGAGGATTTATGAGGAAATTCTTGAAAGGCTAAGTGAAAACCCCTCAAGCAGGAGGCTGCGCAAGCAGTCGATGCTATGCCGCGGGGCACCCATTGGCACAATCCACTCCTTTTGTACTGAAATACTGCGTGAAAACGCCCATACGGCCGGGCTCCCCCCTGATTTTAGGGTCGCCGATGAGAGCGAATGCGACATGATTAAAGCCGAAGTCTTGGAAGAAACACTCAATCAGGCTTATGAGGAAGGCTTGACAGGGCCGGGGGCAGAGGATGGCGCTGCTACAGCTTTTGCGGAGCTTGTGGAACTAGTTTCACCCGGCAGGGATGATAAGCGGCTTGCGGGAATGGTTTTGGATATCTATTCAAGGCTTCAAAGCGATTCGGATCCTAGAAATTGGATTATGGAGCAGAAAAAGGCTCTCTCCCTTGATGATGTGACAGATATCTCACAGACCGTCTGGGGCATGTATCTAATGGAGAAGGCACGGAGCACCGCTGTTTTTTGGCTTGCAGAGATGAGCAAGCTGGCGGAAGCTGCGAAAGACACCCCGTTTGAGGAAAAGTACGGGGCATCTGTCGTGGAAACAACTTCCGGCCTAGAGTCATTTTGCTCCGCCCTCGGCAGGGGGTGGGATGAAGCAAGACGCAGCAGTGGCATAGCTTTCCCTAGGGCTGTAGCCCTAAAGGGTTATGAGGACTTCAAAGATATAAGAAGCCGCTGCAAGGACGCAATGAAAAAATGCGCAGCCATTTTTGAAAATAGCTCCGATGAGCTAATTGAGGACATGCAGGCAATTGCCCCCTCTATGAGAGCTCTGCTAGATTTAGTCCTGGACTTTGGGGCGGCATACTCAGCAGAAAAGCGCCGGCGGGGCTTGGTGGACTTCTCAGATCTTGAGCATTTAACCCTTGCTATGCTATATGATACACAGACCGGACAAAAGACAGGGCTTGCAAAGTCCATCTCAAAGCGTTACACAGAGATAATGGTAGATGAATACCAGGATGTAAACGCCGTGCAGGAGCTGATTTTTAAGGCGGTTTCGCAAGATGATAAAAATATATTCATGGTAGGGGATGTAAAGCAGTCTATCTATCGGTTCAGGCTGGCTGACCCGACGATTTTTCTTAAAAAGTACAGGCAGTTTAACGATGTCCTAAGCGCAGCGGAGCCTTTGGGTGAAGCAAATGCTTACGGCGACAAAATAATGCTCTCTCAGAACTTCCGTTCCAGAGCAGGGATTTTGGAAGCGGCCAACTTTGTGTTTGAAAAAATAATGTCCGTTGAGTTCGGTGAGATGGACTATTCAAAGAGCGAAAGACTCGTACCGGGCAGGGTTGACGCGGGCGAAGAGCTGGGCGGGACGGCTGTGGAAATGCAGCTTATTGATATGAGCGGCACAGAGGCTGACGATGAAGAAGAGAGCCCTGCGAAAACGCAGATTGAAGCAGCGTATATTGCAAGACGCATTGAGGAGCTTACAAATGGGGAGCATTTTATTACTGATGGGAAAGGCGGTAAACGCCAGATTTTATGCTCCGACATCGTTATTTTGCTGCGCTCCATAAGTGGCAAGGCCTGGCAGTATGCCCGTGCTCTGACGGAGCGGGGGATTGCAGTAGAGCTTCCAGGCGGTGAAGGCTTCTTTGAAACGGCCGAAATATCGGCTGCACTCTCTCTACTTACAGTTATAGACAACCCCATGCAAGACATACCGCTTGCGGCGGCTATGAGCTGCCCGGTGTTCGGCTTTAGTGCCTGTGAACTCGCGAAGATACGCACAGGTTCGCCTAAAATGGATTTCTACGGCGCTCTGAGCCGCTATGCAGATGGCAGGGAAGTTATGCCGCCGGGAGCTTTCGAAGCGGGGCTGCGTGAGAAATGCGCAAATTTCTTGAGTGAAATTGAGGCCATGCGCCTGCTCATGCCCGACATGCCCGCCGACAGGTTTATTTGGCATGTGTATAACAAAACGGGGCTTCTTGAAATTTTCGGCGCTATGCGCGCAGGCGCTAAGCGGCGCGACAACCTGCTGCTCCTGGCGCAGTCAGCCCACTCCTTTGAAAATAATGGCTACAAAGGGCTCTTTGGATTTCTCTCATATATTAGAGGCTTGCAGGAGCGGGGGGCCGAGCCAGTTAGGGACGGAGCGGCATCAGGCGGAGCCTTGGTGCCGGCAGTGCAGATTATGAGTATTCATAAGTCTAAAGGCCTTGAATTTCCAGTGGTATTTCTCGCGGACACATCAAAGAGATTCAATAACAAGGATGCGTTACAGCCTCTTGTCCTCCATACCGGCCTAGGCCTTGGGCCTATGCGGACAGACATGGAGAGGCGTATCCAATATCCGACCATCGCAAGGCAAGCAGTGCAGGCCAAGCTGACCTCAGAAATGATGGCTGAAGAACTGCGTGTCCTATATGTTGCCATGACAAGAGCTCGGGAGAAGCTAATAATCACAGCGGCATTTCAGGATGCGGAGAAGGAGCTTAACAAATTTGTAAGCCTGGGAAATCAGGCCAGCCAAAGCGGGAGGGTTGCACCGCAGCTCCTTGAAGAAATAAGAAGCATGGCAGGCTGGCTCATCACCGCCCACGCCAGTGACGCTATAGGCAATGAAAAAATTGACCTTGCAATTGCCGTAGCTTCTCAGGCTGAGGCAAATACAGGAGAACTAGCAGCAAAGGCTGAGGGGGGCGAGATACCGCCGGAGGCGAAAGAGAAGCCTATCGTCAGCTCACAGCCTGATGACTTTGCATACCCTTATGCGGTTGCACAGGACTTGCCATCGAAGCTCACTGTGACGGGCCTTAAAGGTTTGCAGCAGGACTTAGAGGCGGCGGTTTTGTATCCGGAGCAGGAATCGGAACCGGAACCGGAACAAGAGAAGAAGCCCCTGGCGCAGGCATACATGCGGCCTAAGTTTGTCACCGACAAGACAGGCTTAACGGCAGCAGAACGCGGTACTGCATTTCATCTAGCAATGCAGCATATTGATTTTCACTCATGCGCCAGCACTGCGGGAATAAAAGAGGAACTGGCGCGCCTCACCCAAAAAGGCCTGCTTACTCAGGAGGAGGCGGAATCTGTCGATGCGTCTAAAATCACGAGGTTTTTCAGTTCCGATATCGGCAAGCGCGTGCTCAATTGCGGTGAGATAAAGCGCGAGTTTAAGTTCTCGCTGCTCTATCCAGCAAGTCATTTCTACCCCGGGGGCAGTGATGAGAACATTTTGTTCCAAGGTGTTGTGGACTGCTATATAGAGGAAGACAACCAGATTACTGTAATTGACTTCAAAACCGATTACGTAACATCCGAGACAATCGGCGAAAAAGTGGAGCGCTATGCACCGCAACTGCGCGCTTACTCCCACTCCCTACAGCGGATAACCCTAAAGCCCGTCAAAGAGCGCCTCATCTATTTCTTTCACTCAGGTGAAACACGGGAAGTTTAGACGGAGTAAAAATGTGGTAAAAGCAAAAAAAGAAAGAACTGCTTTGGCGTCATGTGCATTGACAAAAAACGCTTTTGTGTTACAATAGGTGTCATTAGAGGTGCGAATGGAGGTGGAGCCGATGGCGACAAAGACCTTTAGCGTTCGGTTGGACGAAGATGTAAAAAAGCAACTAGATGAATTCTGTTCCAAAATAGGTATTACCACCAATGCTGCATTTAGTTTATTTGCCAACAAAGTGGTCATGGAAAGGCGTATTCCTTTCGAGATTTCAGACACAAAAGCGCAACACCGCGAGTGGGTGGCCACGCAACTTGGCCAGCGCGCAGCGAGGGCAGAAAGTCCAGACACTGTATGGTACACACCTGACGAATTTTGGGAAAAAGTTGAGGAACTCTAATGTCGTATAGAGTCAAGTACATGGATAGTACGTTATCTGATATGGCAACCATAAAAGAATATCTATCCCAGTTCTATGCGTCAACTTGGCAAAAAGTCGCTGAAGAAATTAAAAAAAGCGCTAAAATCCTTGAAGCTTTACCGTATAGCTTTCCCTTTTATAACGACAGTGAAGAATATCGGATGATTGTGGTGGGCAACTACATTGTGCTTTATAAGATAATTGAGGACACCAATGTTGTTGAGATCCATGCAATCTGGCACGGAAGCATGAACATTGCAGAACTTATAAAAAAACTGCCAGATTCAGCTCTATAGGGGCGAACAATGCGCATGCCTGCATGGCTTGCTGCTGCACAAAACCAGCTCTGCACACCCTTGGAGAGCTTCGGAAAAATATTAAAACCTTTGAGGAGATAAGATATGCCTTTTTATGATTTATATTGCAAAGCATGTGATGAAGAGCACAATATAATGGCGACTATTTCGGACAAAACTGAAAGACGCATACCTTGCCCTGTTTGCGGCTCGAAAGAGCTTGAAACGGTTTACCGCTCAGCACCTGCTTATATTAAGAGCAGCGGCGCAGAAATGCCGGCCTGCGCCTCAGGGGGCGGCTGTGGCGGCGCATGTCCTCATGCTATGGGGCATTAGGGAGGGGCAATGTATTACAAGACAACATACAAATCGCCGATAGGTATTATAACTCTTGCAAGTGACGGCGAGAATCTGCTGGGACTCTGGAACGAAAATCAGAAATACCACGGGGCGTCAATTCCTGAGGAAATGACGAAAGAAGATAGCCTTGAGATTTTTGCAAAGGCAAAGAACTGGCTGGAGCAATATTTTGAGGGCAAGCAGCCGGGCATTGAGACCCTTCCGCTGGCACCTATTGGTTCAGATTTCCGCAAGCGTGTCTGGAAGGCCCTGTGCGAGATCCCTTATGGGGAAGTTACTACATATGGCGGTATAGCAAAGAAAATTGCCGAGGACGAGAGCAGGGCAAAAGCCCTCAGCCGCGCCATCGGCGGAGCCGTTGGGCATAACCCAATCTCTATAATAATCCCGTGCCACAGGGTTATCGGCGCAAGCGGTAAACTTACAGGCTATGCAGGGGGGCTGGACAAGAAGGTAGCTTTGCTAAAATTAGAAGGTGCTCTCTAAGCCCTATGCCGCACATAAACCCCAAAACTCAACTTCACAAATAACTTCTGGGCGGCCATACGGCCGCCCAGTGATGTTATCGCTTATTTTTCCATTAGTACGTTATACAGATTTCCCAGAACGCTCATGATTTGCCCGATTGTGGCGGTGGTTTCGGTGTCTGAGGGGAAGTAGATGCTGTTGAAAACATTCAAAACCCCGCGCTTTGTAAGGTATGCCCTGGCTTCTTCGGCGTTGGTGAACTCAAAAGGCTGGCCGTGAGAAATTCCGCCTGCCTGCAAAAGTTCGGGATCGCCCAGCGATGCTCCCTTTGCGGCTGTCCGGAACAGTGTTCCGACTGTGATGTCGTCACTGTCGAGATGCACCAGCCATGCGGGAATCTGTCCTGCGCCGCGATACTCCGTGCGTTCATTAATTACGCGCATCATCTGGTTAAACCTGCTCTGCAAAGCCCAGCGGCTGGTTACGTAGTTATCCAAGCCATAGTCGTTGAAGTAACCGCCCTGAGCCTGGCCGATAGTTCTCATTATTACCATGCCGGGGTAGGCCCAGTGGTTCATTACAGGCTCACGGGGAGCTTCAAATGGGACGATGTGGGCACCTTGTCGGCGGAGCTGGTTTTGTAGCCGGCGGATTGAGGCTGGGTTTTGGGTCATCTCGCGGAAAGTTACGCCGTTTGCAAGGCTGTAAGCTGCGGCGACACCTGCGGCTTCCGCTGAAACCATGCCTATTGGCATTACGCGGGTACTGCCATGGGGCAGGGAATCGAAGGATGCGGCGCGCCCGACTACGAGAAGGCCGTCAATTTCCAGAGGCACGAGGGAGCGGAAAGGAATGCTAAACTTGTAAGGCACGCCGATTATTGTGCCGAGATTATAAGGCCCTGTGGGCTGAAGGTCTACAGGGTAGCGCCCATGCCCTATGCTGTCCCAATGGTCGCGGTTTTGGAGCACATCTGTTATGGTGAGCCTGTATTCGCCGATAAAGTGGCGTGTTTCCCTTACATAGAGCCTTGGGGCATGGCCTGCGTAGACAGCGTTTTCAAAGCCCACGAAGTACTGCCGCATGAACTCAATTATATGCGGGATTTCACGGCGGCCTCTCTCAATTCCGTCTTGCAAAGAGGCTGGGTCAAGAGCATCCACGCCGAATATTATCATGGCATTGAGCAAAACATTGCCGTTGTCCTGACGTGCCATGTTTGGCCCGCGAAAACGCATGTTGCCATCGACGGAAACATAGTTTCGGGCTTCATCCACGAAGCCCCAGGCGCGCCTTGCATCGGCGCCTGTTATTAGGCTTCCGTCAGTCCGGAAGTGCCTTACGACTGCCATCCAGTCCACATCTGCCACTTCGAAGACCAGCGTAACGCCCTGCTTGTACCAGTGCGCGCCGTGATCTTCGCCGCCCCATGTGTAAGGTGCGCCGGCAGCAGCAGCGATATCGCCGTCCACCGTGGCATCAATAACAACAAGGCTGCGGACAATTTGGGTCGCCCCGCTTGCAATGTCGCGGACTTCCAAGCCTGAAATCCTGTTGCCATCCATGAAAGTCTCCGTGATGTCAGTTTCCATCATGAGGGTTATGTTCGGTTCGGCCAGCACGGCATTCATGAACCAGTCCTTAGCTTCCTGAATTTCAAAACCGTCGCCCACAACGCTATAAAACTCGTTGAAAATTCCCTGTGTAATGAGGAAATGGCCGAGATAGTTATTATCTAAAATGTTGAGCCTGCCAAGTGTCATGAGGCCGCCCAGCGCATCTCCGCGTTCAATGAGCAAGGTCCTCAAGCCGTTTCTTGCAGCAGAAAGGGCTGCTGCAACGCCTTCAGGCTCACCGCTTGTCACTATGACGTGAAACCCTTCTTCTCCCTCAATAATAGGCCCGGGGACGGGCCCGGCTGCGGAAGCGGGAATCCGTGTGACTAGCACACCTACGATGCTAATAAGAATAACAATTGCCAAAATCAGTGCAATGGGTTTACTGTACGTTGTCTTAATTTCCATATCTTACCTTACTACCTTTACCTTATCATTTCTAAAAGTTGTGCCGGTGTCATGTTTCCCGGGACATTGAATCTGTGCATGCTCATCAAGCTGTCTGCGTCGCCGCGGGTTACGACATTGACTCCCTGCGTTATTTTAAGGGTGACTTCTACCCCCATCTCCCTGAGCAGTCCGTCTGATAGGTCGTTGCTGATGCCGAAGGGGTAAGAGAACACGAATGGTCTGGTGCCGAGTATGCCTTCAAGCTGAGCAGCAGAGCTCTCGAAGTCCGCCCGAAACGCTGCGATGTATTCCTCCTCTGATTCATCGGCCCGCCTCAAGACTCCCCTGCGGAAAGGTCCTGTTTCAAAAGGTTCGTGCTGGTGCATGTCATAGGAGTGGCTTTCAAAGAACTTCAGGCCTGACTCTGCCATCGTGATTACTTGCGCGTCATCGAAGCGCGGTATGATGGGAAAGCCTGTGTCTTTGTAAGTGTCCATGCCGTGGGTCACGCCTATTATAAAAGTCGTGGCTTTCATCCCATATTCTTTGAGAATGGGAAACGCGACCTCGTAGACACTTCTGTAGCCATCGTCAATCGTGATGAGTAGCGGGTTTTCAGGCAAATCTCCGCCATCGAAAACAAATGCCCTAAGCTGTTCAAAGGATATTGTATTGTATCCCGCATCCCTCAGTGCCCGGAGCTGGGCAGCAAAGTTCTCGCCGGAAACAATGGTTCCGGGGTTGTTTTCGTAATAGTCTGCAAAGTGGTGGTACATGAGTATGGGCACACGGACAGAGTCCTCGCCAAGCTCAGGTGCAGCCCCGCTGCGCTCAAGCATAAATGCCATAATAGCAACGGGCAATGCAATAATCACCAAGCAAAGCAAAATAATCAAAACACGCTTTAGAGATAGCATAAAGGTAAGAATCCATTTCTATAAATAATAGTGGCGTTAAGGGTGACGTCAAGTGATTATACTAAATATATTGGAAAGGGTCAATGTTTTAATCCAAAACCATGCGCCAAAACCATCCGTCGGACGTGGGCGGGCGCTCTGTGAAAAAGCGGGGCGGCCTACGTCAGTCACGTCTAATCTGGCGAAAACTTGTAAGCATGGACAAAACTTGTGTTCCAGGACTGCGGCCGCCCCACTTTCTCCCATAGCGCCCGCCCACGTCCGACTAACCTGGGAAGGCGTTTCACTCAATGTGTAACAATGAAGGTTCAGTTACCAAAAAATGTAACCAAAAAGTGGTTGCATTTTTTCGCTTAGTGATGTACACTGTTATCCTGACTTTTGCAGGTTGAACTGAATCCAACCGCCGCAATCCTTACTTACACAAAGGTTGCGGCGGTTTAGCATAAAAAATAAATGTTTGCTTAATTTCTATCTCTTCACATCGCCGAGGATTCTCTTGATTTCGTCAAGGCGCAGTCTTTTCTTAGAGAAGTCAATGCCGAAAGCTTTACCAAGCTCCGCAGAGAGCTTGCCCCTGTGTCCGAACAAGTAAACGTTTTCAAACTCATGCATACACTCTATCTTGTTAAGTGCTTCTATGATAGCTGCGGCAGAATATTTCTTACCGGTTTCTTTTTGGATAAGCCTGACAATCACAAGCGCAATAAAACAGATGAGGAAATGGGCGTCAATGTGGTCGTACTCCTGTAAGTGTACAGGACGAGCAGCAAGATCGCTCTTTGTTATCTTAAAAGTTTCCTCTATTTCCCAAAGCCCTCTGTATACGTCAATTATTTCGCTATCTGTCATATGCAACTCACTGGTAACAATGGCATAATAGCCGTCGTACTTCTCTTCATCAGCAATTTTGCTTTCATTGAGCAAGAGTGCCTGCCCGTCTTTTTCCCTAACTTCACCCGTATCTTTGTCATAATCAATATTGAGGACGTATGCGGCGGCCCCGTAAGTGGTCGCCTTTGTAAATTTGCTGGGACTTTTAATAAGCGCTTCGGCTTTCGCCAAGACCTCGGCTCTTTCAGCCCGCGCTTTATTAAAATATTTTCGATTCCAAAAAACGACCTGCTTTTCGTAGACCTGCTTTGTTTTCTTTTTCCCGTTGCTCATGGTTACGGATATATCCCTAGCTTCTACACGGCTCTTGACTTTAAAATCGGCATCAGCGGTTGCGGGTTTCCCGACTAAATCCGCGTATCCACTTTCATCAAGCACATATTCCTGGAATTTTGCTGCCCCGCCACGGACAGAAAAACTGAAAACATATCCATTGAGAGGTTTGTGCTTCTTTCCCCCAGTAAGATAGTAAATGTTGTCGCCGGTTATGATTCCCATATCAGCAACCACAACGATGCGCCCCGTGTCATATTTTAAGCGCACATCGCCGATTACTGTGCGGAACGTTTGTTTATCAAGCGTGTTGCC
>Ga0209755_10002841_pt1 | contig 22751 bp, 18 predicted proteins | sample TergutCo191P1_FD_187301 | JGI IMG/M metagenome (GOLD analysis project Ga0209755, IMG submission 187301) | Cornitermes sp. P1 segment gut microbial communities from Petit-Saut dam, French Guiana - Co191P1 (SPAdes) (version 2) | ecosystem: Host-associated > Arthropoda: Insects > Digestive system... | reverse complement strand
AGAAGAGGCGAAAAGCAGTATGCGCTCAAATAAAACCGGTTAGGATAAAAGCTGTTAAACCGAACGTGCTTTGGACGGTGGATTTCAAGGGCTGGTGGTAGACAAGCAAAAAGGAGAGGTGCGAGCATTTGACAGTACGCGATGATTACAGCAAATACATATTAGCGATAGAAGTGCCTGAAAAAGGCGATATAGCCTGTGTAAAAGCGGTTTTTGAGGCATTATTCCGCAAATACGGCCTGCCGGAATATATACGAAGCGATAACGGTCCGCCGTTCGGCAATGTGTTAAACATGTGGGGTTTTACAAAATTGACAGTGTGGTGGATAAGCCTTGGAATAAAAATAGACCGCAGCGCTCCCGGTCATCCTGAGCATAACGGCTCTCACGAGAGGATGCATAAAGACATGAAGAAAGAGCTGCAAAACATGGTGGTTGGAGACTTAAAACAGCATCAGAAGATGTTTGACAAGTGGAAAAAGGAATTCAACGAGATACGGCCGCATGAGGCTATTGGAATGAAAACGCCGAAAGAATGTTATGCGAAATCAGAACGCAAGTATTTAGGGCCTGATGTGGAAATAGATTATCAAGGGAAAATGAAAAGCAGGATGGTAAATGACCGGGGATTTTTTAACTGGAAAACAAAAAGGATATTTGTAGGCAATCCGTTTTCGGGATATTATGTAGGAGTAAAAGAACGTTCCGGAAAATGGACGGAAGTATGGTTTGAAGAATTAAAGTTAGGTGAAATCAATCCCGACACTCTTCAAATACAAGTAAATATGTTAGACTGTACTGCATGGAAATCTTGAAATGTGTTACCTAAGCGCTCATACATAAGCATTACCTATGCGCTCAGGTTGTACCCAAAATGGGGTAGTGGAGTAATTTTAAAATGTATTTGAATATCCTTCACTATACGATTGCCAAGATTTAGTATGTGATTTTGTCAAAGCGTATACCTCAAGAAGTGTCTAGTTAAATTAGAGTTTTGATTTAACCAAATATTATCTAACTCACTATCCAAGATTTGTGTGCTTAGATGATGGTTTCACTCAAAGGCTCGCACCTCTCCTTTTTGCTTGTCCACCACCAGCCCTTGAAATCCACCGTCCAAAGCACGTTCGGTTTAACAGCTTTTATCCTAACCGGTTTTATTTGAGCGCATACTGCTTTTCGCCTCTTCTTTTTAGTGAACCCTTCCCGCTTGCATATTTCCTCGATGGTGCTTCTGCACGGAACATATTCACCTGGATACTTTCTCATATAAAGAGAGTGTATTTTCTTTGCTCCCCATGATTTGTATCTTTTCTTCAAGCGTATAATTCTTCTCTGCGTTTTATCGTCTGTTTTGTTTCGTACTTCTTTTGCTACAGTGGGCTGATCTTTTAGACCCGCGACTCCGCCTTCTTCAAATCTTTTAAGCCATTTGTAACCTGTTTTTGTGCTGATCCCGAACCTTCTGCATTGTTCTGTAAAGTTCTCTTTTGATTTGAAAGCCTTTAATACAAATTTTAATCTTTCTTCCACAACAGTAAGCTCCTTCCACGGCATAACCAGACCCTCCTGTTTCTTGATCCGGTTTATTTCTACCTTGAAAGTGTTACCTAAGCGCCCCTACAAAACCGTTACCTATCCCCTCAGTCACACCAGGTAGATATGAACATTGCGTTGATAGTAATGTATATGCAAAACATTTTTTATCGTGAGGCATTAAAAGAATCTATGGAAAGCATATCAGAGAAAATCAATTATATTATTGATTTATTTAGAAAGAATAATAAAAGAATAATTTGGATACAGGATGAAAAAGAAAAATATGGTAATATAATTAAAACAGAGGAATTTGAGATTATTGACATATTGAAACCAGGAGAAAATGAAAAAAGAATAATTCAACACTATAAAAATTCTTTTTGCGAATCAGAGTTATTTGAATATCTTTATATGGAAAATATTAATACAATAATAATCACAGGGTATTATCCGGAAGATTGCATTTTTACAACGACAACAACATATAAAGGAACTTTTGATTATAATGTAACACCATTATTTTTAAAGGATGCAATAGCTGGAAGTAAAGAGTATTTGAATGTTTTAGAAATGATTAGTAAATTAATAACAATAAGAGAAATAGAAAAAACAGTAAAAGATGTATAAAGTACGTCGCTGCATCGCATAACGATTTTATTTCATCACAGGTTCCATGATACGTGCATTTTTACTGTGTTGTTATAATTTTGTGTGCCGGGATAATCCGTGAATGTTCCCCATTCAAACGCGAAAGAGCTGGTAACGCCAAGTGAAAACTTTTCTGAAACAAAACGGGAATAGCTGATATTGGCAAACAGCCAAAGAACCTGCCCGTCAGAAAATCTTGCAGTCTCAGGATAAGTCCACATGGCGCAGAATAATGTATCCGCCTCAAGTCTGGCCGTCTTTTTCTTTTCCAGATTTAAATAAAGCTTACTGTTGAAACCGTAGCCGAAGTTTTTAGGTTCATATATTCCTTTGACCGGCCAGTAATAAATTGATGCGCCAAGGAAAGTTAATCCTGAATGAATCTTTACCTGGAAAACAGTGTTCCCCGATATCTGACGTTGATATTTAAGCGTCCAATCCAGCGCGTTACTGAACATGTTAATGGCGCCGTCATGGGCAAATCTCCCCTGAGAAACACCGTCGAGCTGCACAGAAAGGCCGGTGCTCATTTTATTTTTATCTGAAAAAATCGGAGAGAAAGATAATAAATAGGCGTCAGAAAAAAAGCTGATATCCAGGTAATTGCCAATATCCGCGCCTAAAGACATGGCTAGCTCAAAATGCCTGAGAGGAACTCTGGTATCCTGCTCAAAAGGGTTGCCGTAAATGACCTTAACTCCTGCAGTAACAAACATTCCCTTGAAAGAAAATATTTCATTCCTGCTGTTCATGCCCGTTTCCCAAACAGAAGCGTTACTGTATGCGAAAGCTCCTCCAAGGCAGCCCCGAAACTCAAAAATATTTCCCCCGGCTCCTGGAGGCTTCCATCCGAAAAGCCTGTTAAGAGAGGCCATCGGGCTGATTAAAAACGCCACGGGTTCCGGAAACCCGGCCGCGTGCGCTTCCAGATATAGCCGGAATAACATTTCCCCCAGGGATATGGAGCCTATCGTTGTGACGAAGAAATCATTTAGCGCGGGAGGCTCGTTCTCACAGAAGAGTTCCCATGTCAGACTGCCAATGGCGTTAAAAAAAACAGAGCTGAAAAAACCGAAGCCGTTGGCCCTTCCGGTATTATAGTACAGTGAGCCGTGATACGGGTGTCCAAAAAGGTTCACCTTGTATCCGTCAATGTCTTCTTCCCAAACCCAGGGGTTTGTAAGGTTTGCCTTGATGGATTCGGGTGTCACAATCGCCCATGGCGCTCTTAATATATAAGCGTCAAAAACAAAAAGTAGTCCGTTAAACAAAAGGCTTTCAGTACCGGCTATTAGCCCGTGTTTCAAAGTTTGCCCAACGCTTCTTGATTCAGGAAGATCCCATGCTCCTTCCCGGGAATGAACATTACCGGACTGAAGCAATAATACCAACAAACACAGCGGCAGATATATTTTTCTCACCGGCGAATCCTTCAGCCGGTGACGCTTGCTACAAATTTGCCCTGTTCTATATCCTTACCTTCAAATTCAAAATGAGGTTCCGCGCCGCCGGCTTTTGCCAGAACAAAAAAATGCGCCAGCGCGATGCCCATATCAATATGTCTCATATTACTTACCATTTTTTCCATAATGCTTTTTGGTTTTCTGATATAAAAATTATACTTGCCGTCAATCTTTTCTATCAGCCAGGGCTGCAGGTTTACCGCGCTTGGCGCGATTCTCACTGCTTCTATAAAGCGATCCGGCTGTGTTTCGTTAAGGAGAATATCCTTGACTGCCTTCCGCTCGAAGCCGTCAGGGTAAACGCGCGCCTCATCCTTCAAGGGATGTCCGGTTGTCATTGTTATAACACATTGAAGTCCCTCTATGTTTTTATATGCCCTCTTCGGCTTTTTCATTCCCCACCAGCATGTTCCCAATCCTTTTGATTGAAGCGCGAGATCAATCTGCTGACCGATGAAACCGGTGTTCTCAAGGTACATCGGTTTTTCTTCACTGTAAAATGCAATGCAGTAATTCGATCTTTTGTTATTGATTTTGTCTTTTTTCAGTGTGACGACCTTAACCTTGATGGAATCGACCAAAGGTTTAACACCGAAAAGCTCCATAAGATTATAACCGTTTTCAAAAATTTCCGCGGGGTTACCGGAAAACTCCCGGACCGATTTTCTCTTGTAAATCATCTCTGCCTGTTGTTTGTAGTCTTTCATAATTGTTCCTTAATTTAGAGTTTGAATTCCGATTATCCCCGGGATGCCGCGGATGCTTTTTACTACCGCTTTCAGATCGTCGCTCTCCGCCATCTGCATGGTAAATGTACCTCTCAGCCTGTTGGCAGCTGTTTCTTCAAGCCGGCCTTCAAGGAGGTGGCCCTGCCGTTTTCGTATTGCCCCTTCAATTTCTGAGAATAAATTCGCGGAGAGCTTCGCCTCGATCCTGAAGCGTTTAACCAATGCAGACCCCGCGTTCTCCCAATCAGCTTCTATCATCCTCATGTCAGATTCTGGATTATTTAAAAGGTTCGGGCAATTTTTCCGGTGGATGATAATCCCTCTGCCGCGTGACACATAACCGGTGATTGGATCGCCTGTTACAGGAGTGCAGCAGCGGGCAAAGCGAACCATCATGTTTTTTTCGTCTTCAATGCGTACTTGCAGAACCGATGACAGTGGATGAATAACCCGCTGTACAAGATCCTTTTTATCAGGCGCGATGGGAATGACGGGAGCTTCGGGAACAGTTTTCTTTTTAACGACAGAAATTTTTTCGGTATTATGTGATTCCTCGTTTTTCTCAATCCACGACCGTATTTTGCTGCGGGCTTTTGAAGTTTTTGCCATCTGCAGCCAGTTTTGATTCGGATGCGCCGAAGTATTGGTCATGATTTCCACAACCTGCGTATTTTTAAGCTTCGAACTTAATGGAATGATTTTACCGTTGGCCTTCGCTCCGGCGCAATGTTCGCCGACTGCCGAGTGTATTTGGTAGGCAAAATCTATCGGTGTTGAACCGGCTGGGAGTTTTATAACCTTCCCCTGCGGAGTGAAAACATATATCGAGTTCCGCAGTATTTCTTTTTTTATTTCCTCAAGCCATGAGGACGAGGAATGAAATTCGGTTTGCTCACTTTGTTTCCAGTCCTTCAGTTTGTTTACGAGGTTAATGTCCTTAGCCTGTACCATGTCTTTTGACGAACCTTTTTTGTACAGCCAGTGACTCGCGATGCCGTTCTCGGCCATGCGGTGCATTTCTTCGGTACGGATTTGTATTTCCAGCAGTTTTCCTTCTTCACCCGACAGCAGATCCCGGTCAGTTTCTTTGCCGAAAACTACAGTAGTATGCAGGCTCTGATAACCGTTCGGTTTCGGCATGGCGATATAATCCTTTAAACATCCGTTTAACGGTTTCCAAAGCCTGTGAACTATGCCCAATAGCGTATAACAGTTTTCGATGCTGTCGCAGATTATTCGTATACCGGACAGATCGTAAATCTCTTCCGCGCTTTTGCCGCGTTTCCGCATTTTCATGTACACCGAATAAAAATGCTTGGCCCGGCTGTTCACAGTAACGTTAATTCCTGCTCCTTCCGCCTCTCTCCGCACAGTCTCCTGCACAAGTCCAAGGAACTGATCCCGCTGGTTTCGCTTTTCGGCAACCAGATCCTTTATCTGCTGATAAATATCGCGGTTTAAAAATTTGAGTGAAAGGTCTTCAAGCTCATCCTTCATCCAGGAAATTCCCAGGCGTTCGGCAAGCGGAGCATAAATATCAAGACATTCACGGGCCGCTATTTTCCGCTCCTCATCGGGACGGGAATCCAGAACCCGCAAAGAGTGAAGTTTTTCCGCCAGCTTTATTATGATCACGCGAATGTCGCCGGTTAACGCGAAAAGCATGTTCCGTATATTCTGCGCCTCAAAAATTGTTTTGTTGTTTGTCTGCAGCGCGTCGATTCTAAGAACTCCGTCAATCAGAGCGGACACAGCAGGCCCGAATTGATGACAAAGTGATTTGTCGGAAGATTCGGCCGGTGAGCTGGCTTTTAAATCGCCCAGAAGTATCGAGGCAATGATTGTGTCGGCGTCTAGGCCCAGGTCAAGCAGAATCAATGCCGAACCGTCGGAGAATCCGTCGTATTTTCCGTCTGAGTATTGGGATGAAAGCTCTATAGCGCTCAGGATACGCTCCCGGTCTTCATTTTCAAAAGAGCGTATTTTTTCTTTAAGGACGGAAACGTCCCTTTCCTGCATCACATACATAAATATATCAGAGATTTAATTGAATTTATCAGTTCTCTTTTTCCTATTTTTTTCCCGTTGGCGGAGCGGTAAGGATTTTTTAAATTTCGCAAATACGTTTGATAGGCTGCGCTGTTTTCATAATACCCTTCAAGGCCTTTGAACGACGAAGACTCATCGCAGCGGTACAGTTCCAGCAAGGCAGGGAAAATCGGGGATTCCATGATCTCGGCGGTTTTTGTCAGGGGCAGCCGCTTGAGAGCGGCGGGAAGCATGTGATTTTTGACAAGATAAAAAATATCATTGACAAGCGGCTGCTCGAAATCAAGGCGTTCCATAAAGCGCACAGCCGCACGGGCGCCAAGCTCAGCGTGACCATTAAAGCGATGGTTGCCGAAAGAGGCCGATATGGGTTTCCCAGCATCGTGGAGCAGAAGGGCAAGCGACAGACGCAGGTCATAAGAGCCGGACGATGTTGTCTTTCTGTACCGGAATGTTTCCAGCGTGTGATTCCAAACGTTACCCTCCGGGTGGAATTCCTTGGAATGATCCACATCATCGAAGCTGGCGAGCTCAGGCCAGATTTCCTTCAGAAGCCCTGAGCGCTTGAGAAATTCCAGCCCGAGGTCAGGCCGCTGTGAAACCAAAAGGCAGCAAAGAAAAGCCCGCTGAATTTCAGGCGCGGGTTTAGAAGAAAAAGTTTCCGGAACTCCGGCATCGTTTTCGGACAAACCGGCATTGAACCCATAGCGGGACAGAAGCAGGGAAGCTTCCATAATGGTCCGGTACCGTTCACCCCAAGGCTCTTTAATGTTTAGATTTGAATCGTTTATATTTGAATCACATTTCTGTTGAGGTGAACTATAATCTAAAAGAAGCTCTTTCCTTTCCCTGAGCTTTCTGAGTAATGAATAAATCCCAAGCGGATCCTGAAAACGTTCGCTTTTCAAATCGTAAGTTAAAGAAAGCAGGGGAAAAGAATGTTTTGTTCCTTCATCCGTATCCAAACAACGAAAATAAAAAGTCCCTTCCGGAGCATCCACCGCACAGTCAGCGATTCCCGCTCCCGGATAACGAAGCTTTTCCATGTGCCGCGCGAGTACCGCAATGTCGGCATTTGTTTCAATCCAAAGAAAGGGCAGAGCAGGCAGTCCCAGATAAATGTCAATGGCGCTGAATCCCTGAAATCTGACTGTATATCCACCGGCAATAAGAGAAGAACAAATTGCGCCAATTTCGGTTGTTTTTTCAATCATGAACCGGACAACGCTCCGGAAAGTTCATCAAGTCTGTATCCGGATTTTTCCTCAGCCAGCCGGATCGCTTCAGTTACTGCCGCGATGATCTCAATGCGCTTTCGTCGTTGTTCGGAAGTTTCTTTTTTATTTCCGATAGCGCCTGGTTTATCCAGTGAAAGGAAGAAAGGAATAAGGAACAAAGCTTCTTCGAAAGCTTCCTTGTTGAACCATGTTATGTCATCAAAGCGGTTTACGCCGACTATACTTCTGAAGGCGGCAGAATCGTAGTATTCCATGATCAGCGCTGCAGCTATAGCGCCGGGTGTTTTCGCTTTCTTGTAGGGAGCGGATGAGGCGGCGCGGCCCAGAAGCGCAAGCGCTGTTTCCACTCCGCGCCTTGCTTCGTTATGCGGAACGCCGGCATTTACCCAGCACTCCCGCATCACACGGTCCAGATGCCAATGAACAGCCATGGCGCTCAGCGCAGTACCGGTGTTTCCGGTTTCCTGTTTTCCGTTGTTTTCGCTTTTCGCGACAGCTCCGAGCAGAGCCAGAGTATTGTAACCAAGGGCCATAAGCAAGAGCGCCGGCCGCGCAAGGATTTTTTCCTTAAGCCCCAGCAGGAAGATTTGGGATTTACCTCTTCCGGATACCGCTTTCAAGGCGAGGAGATTTTTCAGATATGATGACCATTCATTCCAGATTTCATTACTTAAATCCTTCCTTCCTGATTTTTTCTCATCTTGCTTTTTCCCGCTGTTGTGCCATGGTATGTATTTTCCGTCTCTTCCGTCCAGATAGTTTTCCGCCGCTTCTACAAAAGCGAACACCGGCTCCCTGAATGACTCGATAAGACCCGCGGCTTCTTCAGTGCTGTCTGTCTCCGCTTCGGGATTTTCACTTACAAAAAAGGCGCTCATTTTCTCAAGGCGGCTGAGCGATAAAATCTCCCTGAATGGCGCGTAGAGGTCACCGAGGTATATATCCAGTATGGCCGCGTCAAGGTTCACTGCTCCTCTGCCGCCCAGTGTATGATTTATCATGGCCCAGCGGCTATCCCATGTTTCCGGTCTCGCGCCGGGAGAGTCTTCCTTTTCCTGAATGTCCAAAAATACCTGCGCTTCGTAACCGTTAAGGGCCGCGAAAAAACCGTTACGCGCAATGTCTCCCGATGAGCGTACATACCACAAACTGCTGCGCTGTTCGCGGAAAATCGTAAAGAAGCGATCCTCATTGTGAAGGCCGAAAGTTTCAGAAAGCGAATCCTGTCTGTGAGTTCCGTCCTTTTGGGGAATCGCTACCGCTCCGCGGTTTATCCAGCCGGATGCCTGATAAAAACAATTGTTGTAAAAAATCAAAGCCCTTTCATCCCCGGCGCGGTTGGAATAGGCAAAAACGTTTTCGTTTATATTTCCATCGGAGCCGTAAAAATCATAGAGACAAAAATCAGCGCTGCCTGAAAAAATATGCCGCTTTTTCATGAGGGGAAATATTTCCCTCTCGTGCCGGTCTACAAGGTAACCGTCAGGTTGTTCTTCCTTATATGAGCGGCGGTACTCCATACCGTACTTTTCTTCAAACCCTTCGATCTGTCCGTGTCCGAACATGGGAAGTCCTGGCATGGTTACGAGCAGAGTACAGATGCCGAAGTATTTATCACCTTTGCCGAACTGAGCCACTGCGGTGTCTTCGTCGGGATTGTTCATAAAGTTGACAAAACGCTTCAAAACTTCAGGGTCGAATTCCAGGGTGTTCTTAATCGTAGAGCGGTATTTTTCGTTCTCCTCGTTTTTAAGCATGTTCATAAAAGCCGAATTATAGACCCGGTGCATACCCAGAGTACGGACAAAATAACCTTCCATCATCCAGAAGGCTTCCGCGAGGAGCAGGGTGTACGGAGCTTCCGCAGCGCAGCGATCGACCACTTCACGCCAGAACTCCTCAGGAATGCGGTGGTTGAATTCATCGGTGCTTATGGCAAGTTCCGCGCGGCTCGCTATGGCTCCGCCATGTCCCGGCGGCGGATACCAGAGGCGCTGTATGTGCCGTTTTGCCAGAGTCATAGCCGCATCGAAGCGCACAATCGGAAACTGCTGACACACGCCGACAATCGTGCGTATAACGGCCTCCCTTGCTTCAGGATTAAGGAAGTCTATCTGGGCCGTGTCGTTCCACGGCATTGAAGTTCCGTCGTTTCCGTGGTAAATGAAACGCGCCTCGCCGCTTCGGTTATCGGTACGCTTGAATACAACAGCCGCGTCGCTTCGGGTGAAATAGTGTTCTTCGATCTGCACCGTAATATCACCCCTGCCGGATAGATTGTCGCAATTATAGTTGTAAGTGGGAAAAGGCGGATACGGCAGCTGTAAAAAACGGTCCGGGTTTTCGATCATCCAGCGGCTGTCTATTCCGGTATGGTTTGGAACCATGTCGGAACCCAGGCGTATACCGCGTTGTATGCACCGGGCACGCAGATTGGCAAGCGCGCCCCATCCGCCCAGTTCCTTCGCTATGTCGTAATCATAAAGGCTGTAGGCGGAAGCGGCGGCCTCGGGGTTGCCCGTCCACTGTTTAATGGTTTTGCTCGCCTGGCTCCTCTCCCAGAGACCGATGAGCCAAAGACCGGTGAAACCCCGGCGTGCAAGTTCGTCCAGCTCTTCATCCGGAATCTGATCCAGCTTCGTCAAATCCCGCCCGTATTTCTGGGAAAGCTGAAAAAGCCAGACCAGCGTACACTTCGCCATGAGCACTGTTTTGGGCATCCATTCCTGATCCGGGGTGAAACGCTCATACTCGTTTTCAAATAGCCTAAAATCCAGAACCTGGGTGGGGCCGGGACCAAAAAAAGAAGGTTTTTCCTCTTCTTTGATAATGTCTATTCCGGTGAGAAGGCGGCCCATATACTTGCCTAAAATGAGACCCCAGCGCTTCCTCATGAATTCCAGCTGCCCCAAAAGGGAATTCGGTGAAGCCAGAGCCGGAGCGCGGAGAAGATCCCATAGGTTCATGCCGTCTTCGCCAAAAACCGGAAGTGATTCCAAATGCGCCTTCAGCTCGTCAATTGCGCCCGCGTAAACAGTCTCTTTCGCCAGGTCTGAATCATCAAAAAGGAAAAGGAACTGCCTGAAAGCCGGGTTCAGGTTCGCTATTGCCAAAAGAAGCAGTTCTTCCAGAGACAGGCATTTACAGCTCTCTCCGCCATCGCTTCCCGCCAGGTATTTTTTAACGTTGGTTTTCCCGCTGTAAACATCTCTGGGCGGGAATCCGGCGCAGAAACCTTCCAGAAGCGCCGATGTTTTTTCCCCTCCGAGATTGGTCTCAATTCGTTTTAAGGCGGTTTGAAAAACATCCGGCTGTACCTGTTCACGGTACAGGGCTACCATATAATGGAGGATTTCATCAATAAGTCCCAGAACATTGAGCTCTCCGGCTCTTACAAAGCGCTCCGGGTTTTTTGCCGGATCAAGACCTTCGTTTAAGCGATGGGTCAGAGTTCTGACCTGCCGCATGTTGGCAAGAATCACATTGCCGGTCAGTGAAAAAAGACTTCCCTCAAGGCTGTATTTTTCACGCACCGCCCGGCATATGTGAAATTCCATAAGGGCTTTTCTGTCTGCGGCATTACCGGGAATTTTTTTTGGCAGGAAATTTTCGAATTTTAAAATGGATACCCGGAATTTCAACATCCTACGATTATAACCTAAAGGTAAAGTACTGTCACCCTTGAAAAATCATTTAAAATGCGGAAATAATATTTTTTAATTACCATCAGGAGTACGCAATGATAAGAACAGCAACCATAGCCGGCTCAGACGCTTCAGGGGGAGCAGGCCTTGAAGCGGATCTAAAGACCTTTGAGGAATACGGTCTTTACGGCATGGCTGCGGTAACCCTGATAGCCACAATGAATCCTGACAATAACTGGTCTCACGCCGTGTTTCCGGTTGAGGAAAAGGCCCTGCGTTCCCAGCTTGAAACCATTTTCAGGGGAGTCGGCGTTGCGGCGGCCAAGTCGGGTATGTTGGGTACTTTTTACGCGGTAGATCTGACTCAGGATTACATTAAAAAGTACGGCATAAAGAACTATGTCCTCGACCCGGTGATGGTTTGCAAAGGCGCGGGTGAAGCCCTGAATCCTGAGCTAAACGCGGCGGTATCTGAAAAACTGCTACCCCTGGCGGAAGTGGCCACGCCGAACCTCTTTGAGGCCGAACAGCTTTCCGGCCTAAAAGAAATTACCGGCATCGAGCAGATGAAAGAAGCGGCCAAAATCATCCACGGGAAAGGCGCCAGGCATGTTTTTATTAAGGGAGGCGCCAAATTGCGGGAAGGCGCGGCCTTAAACCAGCCCAAAGCGGCGGATCTCCTTTTTGACGGGAAGGAATTCCGCGTTATAGAGGAAGAGCTGCTGAAAACTACCTGGAGCCACGGCGCCGGCTGTACCACTTCCGCCGCCATTACCGCGGGGCTTGCCCGGGGCCTGTCCGTCCTGGAATCGGTAATCCTGGCGAAGAAATTCATCACAGCGAGCCTCAAAGCCGGCTTTGCCCTGAACCAATGGGTCGGCCCCGGCAACCCTTCGGCCTGGCGTAAGGACAGGCTGTTTTAAGCACTTAAGCTCTTGACACAATCGCCCCTCCCATGTAGATTTTTATAACACATTCTGGGGGTGTAGCTCAGTTGGCTAGAGCGTTTGAATGGCATTCAAGAGGTCAGGGGTTCAATTCCCCTCACCTCCAGAAAACTTCACCTAAGTAGAAATTTTTCTCACTTACAGTACATTTTTTAACTCAGTCAAACCCCAGTAGGGGAATTGAAACTTTTTTGCGTGGATAAGGCGGCGACTTTTTGCTCCGAATTTTATCAAAATTTTATCTTCTTTTGCCTTGAATTTTCTCAAAAATTATGCTATTTTTGGGTTGAAAAACATGGAAGTGCAATACTTCAAGCGAAATATTGATGTAAATCTCCTTGCCTGGAGCCGTGAAAAGCCTCCAGAAAGGAAACCTTTGCTTATACGCGGGGCAAGACAGGTAGGGAAGTCCTCGGCTGTAAGGCAATTGGGGAAACATTTTAAATATTTTGTAGAAATCAACTTTGATGAAACCAAAGACACAGGGAGTTTTTTTGAAACCGCACTTTCTCCACAGGAAATTTGCCAGCAGCTTGCTCTCTATTACCATACTCCGATAATTCCCGGGGAGACTTTGCTTTTCTTTGATGAAATTCAAAGCTGTCAACCAGCCTTGGCAAAACTTAGATATTTTTACGAGAAGTATGCCGAGCTTCATGTAGTTGCCGCCGGATCTCTTTTGGAATTCGCGCTTGAGGAGCTACCTTCATTCGGTGTAGGCCGTATCCGCTCTATATTTATGTATCCCTTTGGATTTGATGAATTTTTGGCTGCTCATGGTGAAGGTGCGCTTTGCGAAGCTATTAAGATTGCATCACCGGAGAAACCGCTTGCCGAACCTATTCATCAGCAGCTTTTGGGCAGATTGAAAATCTTTTTGATTTGCGGAGGAATGCCGGAAGTGGTTTCACAGTATGTACGGAAACGAGATCTGCTTAATGGCGAACTTGTTTTGAATGATCTAATAAGCGTATTCAAGACAGACTTTGCGAAGTATCGTAAACGCAGTCCTCTCCTTCTTCTCAATGAAGTGTTTGAATCTGTTATGCGTCAAACTGATGGAAAGTTTGTTTATGAACATGCCGCTCCTGGAACTCCGGGCGCGGCTGTAAGGCAGGCGCTTGATTTGCTTATTATGGCTGGTTTGGTTCATCCGGTTACCCATACTGCCGCCAACGGGATTCCGCTCGGCGCTGAAAAAAACGTAAAGTACCGGCGGATGATTCCGTGCGATACCGGCCTTTTTTTATATACCCTTGGTCTTCGTTCAGAAATATTGCCAGCCTCTGATTTTTCCGCGATTAATCGCGGTTCTTTGGCAGAGATTTTCGCCGGCCTTGAACTATTAAAGGCAGCTTCATGTTATGCGCCATCTGAATTATACTGCTGGCAGCGTTCGGCCGGCTCTGTAAAAGGTAATGCCCAGATTGATTTCCTTGTTCAGACGGGCAGCCGTATTATTCCAATAGAAGTAAAATCGGGAACCCAGGGCAGTATGCAAAGCCTCCGCCTCTTTATGAAAGAAAAACACATTGAAAGAGGTGTACGAACTTCCCTTGAAAATTTCGGACGGTATGACGACATTGATATTTTCCCTTTGTACGCGATTGGAAATGTGGTGAGAAGGTAAATTATTTCCTTGCTCCAAATCCAACCCATCCAAAACTTGACACTCTGATAAATCGTGAGATATACTAAGCACATGTAATGAATATACTTTGGCGCATCGCAAAAGAAGCTGTGCGTTACCGGTGGTGGTTCTTTTTGGCAATCCTCGGTACGCTCTCGCTGACTACCGTAAACCTTATTGCTCCCAGAATTATGGCTTCCATGACCGGGATTGTAGCCGCCGGTATGACGAGCGAGAATCTTGTCACTGTTTTTTGGATGGCCGGAATTTTGCTTGGGTTATTTCTGGTTAAAATCCTGTTCAGATTCATGGCAAGCTATTGCTCGCACAGGGCTGCGTGGCGTTTGGTGCTTGAGTTGCGTATGAAGGTTTACAATTCCATTCAGTCATTTTCCATGGATTACTTTCACAATAAACAGACCGGCGAGCTCCTCAGCAGGGTGATGAACGACGTTGCGACTTTTGAACTGCTTTATGCCCACATAACTCCCGAGATAATTACAAACATTGTTACCCTCACTGGTGTGACCATCATTCTTTTCAATATCAACCCCAGGCTTGCCCTCATAACCTGTATCCCGGTTCCTTTAATCCTGGTTTCAGGCTGGTTCTACAGTCACAGGGTTCGTCCCAACTTCAGAAAGATGCAAAAATCCCAGGGCGAATTGTCGGCTCAGTTACAGGACAATCTTTCCGGCATTCAGGAGATACAGGCTTTTGGCCGTCAAACTTCCGCGACACAAAAGGTTCTGCACAAGGGCGAGGATTTTACCCACCACATGCTTCGCGCCCTGAAGTTGAGCGCGGTGTTCCATCCCGGTGTGGAATTCCTGACTTCGCTCGGGAGTGTCATTGTCGTCGGTTTCGGTGGTTTTCTTGCGTATCAAAATCAGCTTTCTGTTTCGGATGTGGTGAGTTTCCTTCTTTACCTCGCCCTGTTTTACGCTCCGATTACCGGGCTTGCCCAGCTTCTTGAGTCCGCTCAGCAGTCGCTGGCTGGAGCGGAGCGGGTCATTGAGATTCTTGACGCGCCTCGAAGCATCAATGATCGCCCCGGCGCGATTGATGCAGGAAAGTCCGAAGGGCAGATCAGTTTTGAAAACGTAACATTTTCTTACATAACAGGCGTCAATGTACTGGAAGACGTTTCGTTTAATGTAAAGAGCGGGCAAATGGTGGCGCTGGTAGGCGCCACCGGTGTTGGTAAAACCACGATAAGCCAGCTCATTTCAAGGTTTTACGATCCGGTAAACGGCAGGGTGTGTCTCGACGGGCGGGACATTCGGGACTTAACTTTGGAAAGCCTGCGCCGCAATATTTCCATAGTTCTGCAGGATACTTTTTTATTCAACGGAACCATAGAGGAAAATATCGCGTTTGCAAAACCTGACGCGACATTCGGAGAAATTGAATCGGCGGCGCGCATTGCAAGGATACACGACGACATAATGGGCATGCCCGGCGCGTACCAAACCCAGGTAGGGGAGCGCGGCGTGAAGCTGTCCGGCGGTCAGAAGCAGCGCATCGCGATCGCGAGGGCAGTGCTTTGCCAGGCGCCGGTTCTCATCCTCGACGAAGCCACCGCCTCGGTGGATGTACGGACGGAAGCGCAAATCCAGCAGGCTCTCAATGAAATCGCCGGAACCCGCACCATTGTGACCATCGCGCATCGCCTTTCCACCGTCCGCAATGCCGACTTGATTCTTGTCTTTGAAAAAGGGAAGATTGTTCAATCAGGCCGCCATGCCGAATTGATAGAACATGACGGACTTTACCGGAGACTGTGCCTGGTACAGGAACAGAGTTATCAAAAATATGCGTAAGGAGATTAGGATGAAGATGTCAGCAAAATGTATCGCGGGAATCATTGTCGTTTTGGTTATAGCCGCAAGCTGTGCCACAGGAGGAACCACTCAGCAGGGAAGTTCCCAGCAAGGGGGAAGCCCTCAACAGGGAAACGAGGCGGCAGGAAACAATCCCTGGGTCGGGTTATGGGAAGGTAAAGATCCTAAAGGCGATATTTATTCCTTTTATTTTACCAATACCGAATGGGAATCATATATTGAGTCCAGCGGGATAACTGTTCCGTTTTATAAGGGGACTTATACCTTCACTTCCACGAGAGTGAACCTGCAGGTAACTGATGAAGTAGACACAAGTACAATGAAATGGATGCCTCACACGGATAATTTTCCGCCAATTACCGGCAGATTATCCGGCTCAGTGCTTAGTCTGCCAACCTTCACTGACGCCGATTTGATAAAAGAATAATCGCGGCTGCCGGTTTTCTTTCGGAAACCGGCAAAAGTCATTCTTTGCTTACTTTTCTTTTTCTGCCTGCGCTGGAAACTTCGCTGCAATATGTATAAGCCTTTTGACGGTTAACTCACAGTAGTTTTTTTCTGTTTCTGTTCCAATGTAATATCTGTTGCCAACCAATAACGCGGCTATTCCGGTCGTGCCTCCGCCGTTAAAAGGATCAAGTATTGTATCTCCATCCTTCGTTGAAGCTCTTATTATCCGGAGCAGTAAATCCAGTGGTTTTTGCGTCGGATGTTTGCCTAATTCCTTCTCGTCATTTTTTGGCGCCGGAATAGACCACACCGATCTCATTTGCGTATTTTCTTTCTTCATGGTATCTTCCGGAAAAATCCCGTTTTTCATTTCATCATAATTAAATGTATGCCTGGTCTTTTTATCTTTTCTTGCCCAGATCAAAGTTTCGTGAGAAGCGGTAAAGAAGCGGCAGCTTAAATTGGGAGCGGCGTTCGGTTTGAACCACACAATATCGTTGAGTATATGAAAACTGTTTTTTTGAAGCAGATATCCGCATTGATATATGCTATGATATGTTCCGGAAATCCAAATAGTTCCTTCGGGTTTGAGTATTTTGGCGCAAAGGGAAATCCATTCATCATGAAATTTTGTGTCCTCTTCAAACCCTCTGCTTTTGTCCCATTTCCCTTTGTTGACCTTAACCATTTTGCCATTCTGGCAAGTCATTCCGTTGTTGGATAACATATAGGGAGGATCGGCAAAAATCATGTCTATTGAGTTTTCGCTGATGCCCGGCAAAACATCAAGGCAATCATTATTATAGATTATTGATTTTCCGGATGAATAATACGGTTTTATATCCATATTTTGAACAGGCTCATCTGTGTTTTTCTCTGGCGGTTTCACTTGCCCTTTCCGCTTCTCTGGCGCATAACTTCGTAAAAAAGCACCCCTGCCGCAACGGAGACGTTAAGAGAATCTATTTGCCCCAATGAGGGTATGGAGATCATCGCGTCACAGCTTTCCCGAAGCAATCGTGAAATGCCTGTCCCTTCGCCGCCAAGAATAATCGCGGTCTTGCCGCGGAGATCCCGGCTATAAACGCAATCACCTTCCATGTCAGCGCCGTAGATCCAGAAACCCGCTTCCTTAAGCTGGCTCACTGCCCTCGGCAGATTGGCGGTCTCGGCCTGGCGAACCCAGGCAGAAGCGCCCGCTGAGGTCTTAGCGACGACTTCAGCGTGTTTCGCTATACGCCGGTGTCTTGTAATAACAAGGTTCACTCCGAATTGATCGCAGCAGCGCAGAATGGCGCCGTAGTTGTGAGGATCGGTAATTTCATCCAGTATGACAACAAGAGCATTCCCGGTTTTGTCATTCTGAGATTTCGCCCTGCTTGCTCGCTGAGACTCGCGGTTTTCCAGCCCGGCCAGGAATTCTTCAATTGAAGTTTCCGCGAAAGCTTCCGAATCGTCCTCCGCCACTTCAAGAGCTATGCCCCGGTGATCTGGCGCAATACGATCAAGCTCGGCTGTTCCAATCCGTTCAAGGGTGATCTTTCGCTCATTTGCCAGCGCGGTGAGACCTTTTGCCCTTGGTCCGGGCTTGCCAACGAGAAGAGGGCCGCAAGGGCGGCCCGATTTGATTTTTTCTTCTATAGCATGAAAACCTGTTAAATAGATCATCCTTGACTAGATATCTTCAATAGCGTCACTGTCCGAGAGATTTTTTACATAGAAATCAAGGGCTGTAAGTCTGATATAACCGCTTTCGGCCTGGGATTTCCCTTCACGAATCGCTTTAATAACATTTAAAAGGTTTTCGACAAGGCGTTTCCCTTCATTCATTCTTAACTCACCGGCGGTGGTGATAAGTTCATTAATTTTATCTTCTACCTCGGGCTCAACATTTTTGAAACCCGAAGCGGTCAAATTCGAGATTAACGCTTTTAACTCTATCTGCAATTCCTCTACAGTCATGGCGAAACTCCTGTATATGACCTAAAATCAGTATTATATTATACCGTATTCAAGGAAAAAAACTAGTCCTTTGCGTCTTATACCGTGTAAGTGGATGCGCTCGTTGTCCCCCCGTGTCCGGTCCAGTTTGTGTGAAAGAATTCTCCTCTGTTCTTGTCTATCCTCTCGTAGGTGTGGGCGCCGAAGTAATCCCTCTGGGCCTGAAGCAGGTTCGCAGGGAGCCATTCGTTGCGATAGCCGTCAAAATATTCCAGGGCGCTGGTGAAGGCCGGCGCCGGAATGCCGTTCGTTACCGCTGCCGCAACCACCTGGCGCCATGAGTCTTGCGCGTCTGTTATAACACCCGTAAAGAAGGGATCCAAAAGGAGGTTCTCCAGACCCGGATTTTTGTCAAAAGCTTCCTTTATTTTGCCAAGGAAAACCGAGCGAATTATGCAGCCCCCTCTCCACATGAGGGCAATGCCTCCGTTGTTCAGGTTCCATTTGTATTCCTTCGCTGCTTCACGCATGAGAAGATAGCCCTGGGCGTATGACACCACTTTGGCGGCGTAAAGGGCCTTGCGTAAATGGCCGATAAAAGCCTTTTTGTCCCCTGTAAAAGACTTTTTTGGCGGTGAGAAGATCTTCGCCGCCCGTTTCCGCTCGTCCTTTGCCGCGGAAATACACCGGCCGAAAACCGCTTCGGCGATGAGCGTAAGGGGAACCCCGAATTCCAGAGCCGCAATGCCCGTCCATTTGCCTGTGCCCTTTTGCCCCGCCGTATCGAGGATCTTTTCCACCAGAGGGCTGCCGTCTTTGTCTTTATACCGCAGAATATCTCTGGTAATTTCAATAAGATAGCTGTTCAGCTCACCCTCGTTCCATTCAGCGAAGACATCCCCCATCTCCCCGGCGGAAAGGCCCAAAAGGTTTTTCATTATGTCGTAGGTCTCGCAGATTAGCTGCATGTCCCCGTATTCAATGCCGTTGTGAACCATTTTGACGAAGTGGCCTGCGCCGTTCTCTCCGACCCAGTCGCAGCAGGGCGATTCGCCCGCTCCCTGGTCAGATTTCACTTTGGCGGCAATGGCTTGAAGAACAGGTTTTACAAGCGGCCATGCGGCGGGCGAGCCTCCGGGCATGATGGACGGGCCTTTGAGCGCCCCTTCTTCTCCGCCGGAAACCCCGGTACCTATGTAAAGCAGTCCTTTTGATTCCACATATTTTGTGCGCCGCATGGTATCCTGATAATTGGAGTTTCCCCCGTCGATTATTATGTCTCCCTTTTCAAATACAGCCAAAAGCTGCTCGATGGTTTCATCAACCGCTTCCCCGGCTTTTACCATGATCATGGTTTTCCGCGGTTTGGAAAGAGTATTTGCCAGCTCCTTGAGCTCCCTGCAGCCGATTATTTTTTTCCCGGCTCCCCTGCCCTGTATAAAATTATCTGTCTTTGACGCGGTGCGGTTGTAAACCGCTGCGGTAAAGCCCTTACTTTCCATATTTAGAACCAGATTCTCGCCCATAACCGCAAGACCGATGAGACCAATATCAGCGTTTCCCATAATCGTACTCCTAAATCAAATGTATGGTATTTTAACCAATAGTGAAATATAATTATACATGCCTTCGGAAAAAAACGGAATTATCCGCTGTTCCTGGTGTCTGGGAGATCCGGAATACACCCGCTATCATGACAAAGAATGGGGAGTTCCCCTCAAAAACAGCCGAAAACTTTTTGAGTTCCTCGTACTTGACGGTGCGCAGGCAGGCCTGTCCTGGCTCACCATTCTGAAGCGCAGGGAAAACTATCGTTTGGCATTTGACGGTTTTGACCCCGAAAAAATGGCCCGGTACGGGGAAAAGGACGTTGAAAGGCTTCTTAACGACAGCGGAATCATCCGCAACAGGCTGAAAATACGTTCCGCAATAGATAACGCGAAAGCTTATTGCAGAATGGAAGAAGCGGGTGAAAGTTTCGGGAAATGGCTCTGGAATTGGGTGGACGGGAAACCGGTCGTGAACCGCAGGAAAACCCTGGCGGAAATCCCGGCCTCAACGGAACTTTCGGAAGGGATCTCCAGGGAACTTAAAAAGAAAGGTTTTAGTTTCGTAGGCCCCACAATAATTTACGCCTTTATCCAGGCAGCGGGGCTTGTTAACGATCACCTGGTAGATTGTTACAGGTATGAACAACTTGCCAATAAAGCGTCACGCTGAACTCTCTAATTCCCAAATTGGCTTATAAAATCAACGCTAATTTCTTCAATGGAGGCATCAAAAAGCCGCAATAGATCAGCTTCGTAATACGTTGCCTGACTTACCTCCGCGGTGTCTGAGCTCCACGCGGTAAAATCTTTTCTGTAAAGTGTTTTACCCTTCTCGTCCAGTATTATAACCAGCATTTCCACACAAGCCTGTAATTTTCCGTTCTTGCCGAAACCGCTGCGCATAACTTTGGTGAAGTCAAACTCCACATACATACTGCGCCTAATGCCTGTTTCCGAAGCAAGCGCGGCTGCGAAATTCCTGTCGCGGTAATCGACAAGCCTAAAGTTCGCGGGCGCAGCTTTCTTTTGCCTTGTCTGGTAACTGCTTATCCTGGCTTCCCTATAGGCGCGGGAATGTAAAACTCGTTCATTTTCAGCCAGATTTATCACATCAAAATCCGCCAAAACAGAGCGGAGAATTCCTTCGGCGGTGTTTATAAGTTCATTCGAGTTGGTTACAAAAGTGAGGGCCGGGTCCTTCTTCAGCGCACTGCCCACAAGAAGCCCCGGGACTTTTGGATCGAGAGATTCTTCGTCTTTCCAGTTTATATCATAGTTTGATGTCACCGACACCAAAGCGACAGGTTCCCTGTCAGCCATTAATGCCGCTTTGCTGGACGAAACACATCCGCTGAACAGACAGATCAAACCCGGAATCAGAAAAACAGCTTTGAATATTTTCATTGATAAATCTCCTTGTTGTTACCGGAAAACTTCAGCTTCAGAAACTATTCTGCCGTCTCTGGTTAGAAGTCTTTTTGCGTTCGCCGGATCAGGGATCTGTTCTCCCCTATGGAAAAATATATAGTGAAAAACGCCGGGAGAAAAGGGCAGAGCAAGGGTATAATAACCGGGACTGATTTCTCTCATCTCATACATAAACGGATCCCAGTCATTGAAACTTCCGCCAACGGTGATGGTTTCACCGGGAGCGGCACGGTAGTTGAACCTGAAAGTCCCGGGCGCGTCCCGGTCAAATGTGCCGACAGGTTTTCCCGGCAGCAGAATCCGCGACGCAAGAACCCCGGAAGAACCGGAAACGGTACTGGGATTCAAGGGATCTGGTGTCCAAAGTCCGTCGATGATCATCCGGTAATCCATTGTTTTGATGCCCTCGGGGATAGGCTCAAGGTGAAATAAAATTCCGGACTCTATAGTCTGCGCTACGCCTTTTACAATTTTCCCGTTTACCACATAATCCGCGGAATCCCTTGGAATCATAAGCACCTTGAACCAATGGACTTTGGCGTAACCGTCGTGGGCAAAACTGATGCCGACCCGGCGGTGGGAAGAAGACGCGGTAAAGAGTACCGAGTCTTCATAAACTTCGGGTTTTTGCGGTACGGATACATTCCTTAAATGATCGATAAATTGATAAGAATTTATATCGACCGCCTTGATATTTCCGATAATAAGAATAAGGAGCACCGTCGTTATGAATGCTTTCATCTTGTTCTATACTATTATCGGCGGTTAAATCAGTATCTTAATATGCCGTCATTGCAAGCTTTAAAAGAGTTTAAAGCCTCGTTTCAAAACCTGGGGAATGAACTCAGAACGCTCAAAGAATTGGAGCTGCCATATGACGACCACCCGCTGCCCGATCACGAAGCGGAGGCGCTCTCCGCTGCCTCAGAGGAATCTACAGATACACCGCCTGCTTCACCAGATACATCAGCCAATTTAGCGGAAGAAAGCGGAGAAACAGCAGACGCGGTTTCTCCGCCGGCGGCGGAAGGCGCTCCGCCAAGTGAAGCCCCACCCTCAGAAGCTCAGGATGAATCTCAGTCAGAGTCGGAATTTGTAACGAATCTGAGCGATCTTATAGGAGGTGCGGATAATACCGGTTTGGAACCTCCGGAAGAGAGCGCTGCTGATGAGGAGACTGGCGGCCTTCCTCCCGGACTTTTGGATGATTTTGATGTGCCTGCTGAAAGCGGCGCAAGTGAAGACCTCTCAACTGACTTAGGCGACCTTGGAGATCTCGGTATACCGGCTGAAAGCGCTGGGAGCGATGACCTCTCAACTGACATCGGAGATTTTGATCTTGGCGACCTCGTTATGCCGGCTGAAAGCGGCGGAAGCGAAGACCTCTCAACTGACATCGGAGATTTTGATCTTGGTGATCTCGGTATACCGGATGAAAGCGGTACAAGCGAAGACCTCTCAACTGACTTCGGTGATCTTGGTGATCTCGGTATACCTGCTGAAAGCGGTTCAAGTGAAGATCTCTCAGGTGATCTGGGCGATTTAGGTGACCTTGGCGATCTCGGTATGCCGGCTGAAAGCGGTTCAAGTGAAGATCTCTCAGGTGATCTGGGCGATTTAGGTGACCTTGGCGATCTCGGTATGCCGGCTGA
>Ga0209755_10002840_pt1 | contig 22756 bp, 20 predicted proteins | sample TergutCo191P1_FD_187301 | JGI IMG/M metagenome (GOLD analysis project Ga0209755, IMG submission 187301) | Cornitermes sp. P1 segment gut microbial communities from Petit-Saut dam, French Guiana - Co191P1 (SPAdes) (version 2) | ecosystem: Host-associated > Arthropoda: Insects > Digestive system... | reverse complement strand
GAAGATGCAGGTGACACGGATTTCGTGGAAACTTATCAGACTGACGATGAGCCTATGGATGTACTTGACGTGTTAAATACACCAAACACACAAGAAGCACCCTACATCGAAGTAATGCGTCCGCCTAGCTATAGTCCCAGCCCAACCCTATCAATTTGCCGAGGCTCATGGACAATTCCAGCATCAGAAAACTGGACTGACTTTACCATTGACACTAATCAGCCGTTTGAAAGTATATTGGTAACTTCAAACAAGCCTTCATGGCTGACTATATCAGGAATAGGAAGCACTAGAACTCTTAATGTGTTAGTCAACGACACAGGCGAAAAGCGTGAAGCTATTGTAACTGTTTCTGTCGCCGGTTTGAGTCGGCTTATTTATGTAACTCAAATGGCTTTAGATGGCACTATAATCGCTTTCGATGATATTTATACAAATGGAAATGTAAGGTTTTGTCAATTACAATTTCAGAAATCTCCTCTTCTGCCATTTTAACTGCGTCCGAGTTCCCATCCTTGTGCCAAGCTGTTATTATATCAGCCAAGGTTTCCTTGAGCTTCATTTGCTGTGAAGTGTCTAAAAGCACCCCTAACCAATTCCTCTGAGCTTTCAGAGCATGTCGCAGCTCTTCTTTGGCATGGTGAAACATTTTTTCATCAAGCTCTAACTTCATAGAAAAAACATCCTCTGGATAATCGTCTTTTCCTTCGGTCTTTAGTAAAGCGATAGATTTTTCAAGATAAGGTATTTTTTGTCCGATAGCCGCTATTTTGTCGAGTCCTTCGTAAAATGGTTTGCGCAATGAACCGGGCTTATGTGTTCTACCAGTTTCGTATTGGTATGCACCATATATTTCAGAATAATGATTGTGCGCCAAAGCCTAACTATATCGCAAACAGTGACAGCGGTGAAGTTGACACCGAAAGCGCAACTAGGATGCTTAAAGCGGCAATTCCGATTTACACAGAATTGGCACATGCGTTGCCTGCGATGGGCTTCTTGTGTTATAATGCTCATGGGCAAGACTTCTCTCTTGAAAAGCGTAATGGGTTTGTGGTGAATTCCATTATATCACTTTTAAGATAGTTATTTGTTACCCATGTATTGTATCACAACAAAATATAAAATTTTATCAAGAATTTCCCGCAAAAAAATATTCTAAAAAACCTCCAAAAAACCTATTGACAAAACCCACCCAATGCTATATAATGATGTTTGTGCGTCACGGAGAAGTACTCAAGTGGCTGAAGAGGCGTCCCTGCTAAGGATGTAGGTCGGGTGACCGGCGCGGGGGTTCAAATCCCCCTTTCTCCGATTCAACAAAACCCCGCAAATTCAACCTTTTGCGGGGTTTTTATATGCCTATTTTTATGCCTTTACCCTTACGTTTACCCTTTACAAAACTTATCTCCATGTGTTTCAAATGGTCTGCGTTTGCTTTGTTTTCATCAAGCACTATTTTTAACCAAACGCCATTTACCCTATCTCGCCAAATGCTACTACCTCTATTTGTTGCAGTCATTTCGCTTTATCCAACACCTTCAACCCTTGAATAAACCCTTCCATCCGCTTAGCACTCTCTGCTCTCATCCTTTCCGACACATGCCCATAAACATCAAGCGTAAAAGCGGCAGTATGGTGTCCTAAATTCTCTTGTACAGTCTTAACATCATCCCCAGACTGCGAAGCAACTACTGCATATGTATGACGCAAATCATAAAAGCGAGTATCTGCAAAGCTGAGAGTGTTCATAATTCTTTTGAATTACTGTCATTGCCGTCACCACTAACGCCCCAAGCCTGTCCAGTTATGAGTTTATGGCTGTTTTGCAATACTTCCTGCTTACGAAGTGCTGTCATAACAAACGGTGCAGGGGTAATAGTGCGAGCTTTGTCGTTCTTAACAGTATCAAGATGATATTTGCCTGTGTCTTTATCTTTCAGAAGCTGTTTATTCACAAATATAGTGCCTTTGTCAAAATCAACAAAACACCAAGAAGTGCCCAAGACTTCGCCTTGACGCATCCCAGTGAACAAAGTAACGAGATAAACATTTTCAAGCGAGTGACCCGTCATAGTTTCAATAAAAGCAACAATCTACCTTTCTTCCAAAGGTTTTATTTACTTGTTTAGTCATTCTAGGCAAAGTGCAAGCTTCAGACGGATTAAATTTGAGATAACCAAGTATGACAGCTTGTTTCAAGGCTTTATGAAATATCCCATGAATATTTTTGACGGTCTTGACAGATAGCTCAAAGCCGCCATCTTCTTTGCCTTTAGCAAAAAATACGCAAAAGGGGTTGACAAACATGTCGATTTGTGTTAAAATGTAAAAGGCAGATGGATTTGCTTGTTATGCCTTGTTAGAGTATCTCCATATGAAGCGTGCGGTTTTTCTTTGAAAGTTGAAAGGTCAGTCGCTCGCTTTTTGTTTACTAGACTAAAAATAACTTGTATTCAAGAAAGGAATGATTTGTAATGATGAAAAGAGCTTTGAAAGTTGTACCTGCACTACTTGTTTCACTTGTGCTGTTTACGGCGTGTGCTGGTGGGGGCATGACCATTGGAGACATACCACCTCCGCCCCATCGCGTGCCTCCCCCTGCTGTGGGTGCCCCTGTTGCTGCTGGCACTGGTGCTCCTGCTGCTGGCACTGGTGCTGTCGCCGCCCCTGATGGTGAGGTTTTTACCCTCTCCTTTGCCCACATAACAAATGACGCCCACCCCCGCGGATACATGATTAGCCGTTTTGCTGAGATTGTGAATGAACGCTCAGGCGGTCGCCTTGTTGTTAATGTTTTTCCTGAGTCGCAGTTGGGTAACGACTTTGAGGTAATGACCCAAATTCAGCAAGATGCTATTGACTTAACAAGCATGCTTTCTTCAAACATGACCCATATTGTGCCTGAGATGGCAGTTTTTGACTTGCCGTATCTTTTCCAAGGTCCAGAGCATGCTGCCGCCGCGCTTAACGGTTCTCTTGGCACATATCTGACTTCCGCTATGGCTGACCACGGGCTTGTAAACTTTGGATTTTTAACATCTGGCTTTAGGCATATAACAAACAATGTGCGCCCTGTGAATGCTGTTACCGACCTAGACGGCACACAGATACGCGTTAGTCAAAGTCATTTCTTGATTGCCCAGTTCCAAGCTATTAATGCAGGCGGTATCTCCGTGCCGTTTGGTGAACTTCACGCTGCTCTTGCCGCAGGGCTTGCAGATGGGCAAGAAAACCCCCTTGCAACCATTATTTCGGGGCGTTTGTATGAAGTGCAGAATTATTTGACAATAAGTAATCACAGCTTTACAACATACCCAATTTTCATGCCGCAAGCTGCTTATGACAGACTGCCTGTTGATTTGCGCATGATTATCCGCCAAGCTTTTACCGAAATTCAGCCAATTCAGTGGCAAATGATTGAAGATATGACGGCAGAGCACCTTGAATTTTTGTATACAACAGATATAGAAATTAACTATCTGTCTGACGCTGGAATACAAGGCTTCATGACCGCAATGCAGGTTGTTCATGACGAGTTTGCTCAAATGCCCGGCGGTGCTTTGATGCTTCAGCTAGCCGCTATGTATGCGGATTAAAACAGCTTGTTAGAAATACGCTAATTTAAGGAGGATGCTTTATGAAGCTACGCACGGTTAACACCAAGCTGTTTTTAATCACTCTGGTAAGTATCGTTTTGATGACCGCTGTGCTTATTGTGCTTATGGTAATTGGTTTTAGATATATAAGTCATGATTTAAGCCGCAACCATATGTATACGTCAGCTTATACCGCAAGTGAGAGGATAGACCAGATTAAAGAAAGCACACTTATTACCGCTTCCCAATTTGCAGGCAACACTGCAGTGGCAACGGGGGTGCAGACCAATAACTCTGCGGCAATTTTGGCGCAGATAGCTCCCGTGATGGATCAGCAGGAAGCGCAGATTGCCATTGTTACTGACAATCTTGGGCGTGTCATTGCCCGCTATCACAGCTCGGTTGTTGGGGATTTTGTGGGCTATCGCCCTGTGGTGGCTTTTGCCCTGAGTGACATGCCAATGTCTGACATTGAGTTTTATTGGGAGACCCCGCTTAGCATCGTGTCAGCTGCGCCCATTGTGGGCTTTGGCGGTGCGGTTATTGGGTCTGTAATTGTTGGTTATGACATGGCTTCTGATAGCTTTGTAAACACAATAGCTGCCACAACTGGCGCGTCAATTACAGTTTTTGCCCACGAAACAAGCGTTGCAACTACATTTGCGGCGGGCACTGAATATGCAGTGGGTCAAACAATTGACCGTTTTATAGGTTACAGAGTTTTAGCCCACAGAAACTACATCATCACCGAAAAAACTGTGCTTGGTGAACCTTTTCTCACCTATTATACACCTATCATGGACGGCGACGGGGTGATTTTGGGTCTTTTGGTTATCGGGCAAAATTTGGCTGGTGCCAGAAGTGCCGAAGCCCTTATGCTTTTGATTGCTGTTTTGATTGCCCTTGGCATTGCAGGCATTACCCTTGTAGTTTCAAGCGTTATCAACAACAAAATGATTGCAAAGCCTGTTAAGCAAATTTCTGAAAATCTTGCCGACCTTTCCTTGGGTAAGGTGAATATGAATGTGGCTGTTTTCAAGCAAAATGACGAAATAGGCGCGCTGTCAGGAAATGTGCAAACCCTTGTTGATGTCATCAAAAACATGGTTGAGGACTTGACGCATTTTGAGCATGTGTACAATGTAAATGGCGAGATAGACCACAGGGTTGAAGAGGACAAATACAACAACTCCTTCAAAGATGTGGTAGTTGGAGTAAACAGGCTTGTTGACACCATTGTTAATGGCGATGTTATGGGCTTTTTGGGCACAATTGACGAGATTAATGGCGGTAACTTCAATCCAAAAATTGCGGACTTGCCCGGCCAAAAAATTATTTTGGCAAATTCTGCAAACCGCACTATAACAAGCCTAAAGGCTATAAAAACTGAGATTGACAGTCTTGTTGACGCTGCTGTTAAAGGTGACTTGCACTTTAAGATAGACGAGAGCAAGTACGAGGGCGACTGGCGCGACATTATGGTTGGCTTAAACAGCATAACAAATGCCGTGCAAGCCCCTATTGCCGAAATTAAAGGTGCCATGACCAAGCTTTCTCAAGGGCAGTTTTTGGGCACAGAAATTACAGGCAGATATGAAGGCGACTTCTTGGCGATGAGTGATGCAGTAAGCAGCATGATAAATAACATGAATGGCTACATCTCGGAGATAGTGCAAACCCTAAACGCGGTTTCAAACGGCGATTTAAGCAGGTCTATACAGCGTGAGTTTGTGGGCAATTTTGACGATATTAAAAAACCTATCAACAATATTGTTGCCACACTGCACAAGACCATGAGTGAGATTTCAAATGCTGCTGACCAAGTTTTGTCAGGGGCTGGGCAAATCTCTAATAGTGCCACTGACCTGTCAAATGGGGCGCAGGAGCAGGCAAGCTCCGTGCAGGAATTATCTGCAACTATTGACATGATTAACCAACAAACACTGCAAAATGCCGATAACGCGACTACAGCAAATGCCCTTTCGGATAGGTCCGCTTTAAATGCCGGAGAAGGCAACCGGGCGGTGCTTGAAATGGTGTCAGCCATGAACCAAATTAGGGAATCAAGTAACAATATTTCCCAAATCGTTAAGACTATTCAAGATATTGCATTCCAAACAAACCTGCTTGCCTTAAATGCAAGCGTGGAAGCCGCCCGCGCAGGCGAGCATGGCAAGGGCTTTGCGGTGGTGGCAGACGAGGTGCGCACCCTAGCAGGGCGCAGCCAAGCCGCAGCCACAGAAACAACTGAGCTGATTAAAGACTCCATTGACCGTGTGGAATCAGGCGCTGCAATCGCCCACTCCACCACCGAGTCCCTAGACGCTATTGTTTCTAGTGCTGCTGAGGTTTTGGAAGTTATCAGCAAAATTTCTGTGTCTTCTAAAGAACAAGCGGAAGCCATAGCAAACATAAGCGATGGTCTCTCCCAAATCTCAAAAGTGGTGCAAAACAACTCCGCCGTGTCAGAAGAAACGGCAGCAGCTAGCGAGGAGCTAAACTCCCAAGCTGAGATACTACGGGAATTAGTGTCATTTTTCAAGCTGTAAGTATATTTAGGAAGAAACCCCCCTCCAAATATAAGGAGGGGGGTTTTTGGTGAGTAAATTTACGAAATAATTACTGAAAAATTTTGAATTAAATTTTCAATAATCCCCACTTTATGCCGTCGATAGGAGACGGATGAAATGAAAAGGATTTTTGGAATTTTTGCTGTTTTGGTGTTGAGCCTTGTTGTGTTTGCGGCATGAGCGTCAAGTGACATTTCGGTGGAGCCTATTCCTCCTCCACCGTGTCCGCAGCCTCCTGTTGTGGCTCTTCCTGCTGGCGGTGCTGCTACCGCTACTATTCCTGACGGCGAGGTTTTCACGCTTTCATTTGCCCATAATGTGGGCGACGCCCATCCGCGTGGGTATATGATACAAAGATTTGCAGATTTGGTTTATGCGCGCTCTGGCGGCCGGCTTGTGATTGAGGTTTTTGCAGGCGGCAGTTTGGCAGCGATTTTGACGTAATGGCGCAGGTTTTGGAAGGTGACATTGACCTCACATCAATAATCTCGCCGAACATGTCCCATGTTGTTCCTGAGCTGGCATTATTTGACTTGCCATATCTTTTCTTTAACATGGACCAAGCTTGGGACGCGCTGCAAGGCGAACTTGGCGAGCATCTCTCAGGCCTTTTGGCACAGCGCGGCCTTGTGAGCCTAGGCTATCAAACAGAGGGCTTTAGGCATTTAACAAACAATGTCCGTCCCATTCATTCGGTTGCTGATATGGACGGTTTAGCCATGCGCGTTAGCCAAAGCCACTTTTTGATTGCCCAGTTTCAAGCTATAAATGCTGGCGGAATCTCCATTCCGTGGGGCGAACTTCCTGCCGCACTTTCGGCGGGGCTTGCTGACGGACAGGAAAACCCCCTCGCTACCATCATTTCAGCCGGTCTCTATGAAGTGCAAAACTACTTAACAATAAGCAATCACAGCTTTACTGTATATCCTGCCGTTATTTCGGCACACACCTACAACCGCTTGCCGGGGTATTTGCGCCAAATTTTGCGCGATAGCTTTACGGAAATTCATGCCCTGCAATGGGCGGCAATTCAAGAATCTTTTGACGAGCAGCTTGCATACCTGTACACCATAGGCATTGCCATTAATCGCCTAAGCACAGAAGCGATGCAAGGCTTGCATCAGCCGCCCTTATCGCGAGCAAACTTTTAAATCAAAGGATGATTGTCACTCCTGTCAAAAAGCTCTCAAAGGACTTAACTCAACTTGCAAAAGGCAATTTAAACATAAATATTAACAGATGTTATAAGATATAAAGGGGTCAATTAGACCACCCCAAATAAACGAGGCAATTCGGGCATTTGCGGCATATCTGGCTCGGTGTTTATTTTTAGATTGGAGGTGGTTGCATAGGTCGGTAGTTGCTGTTGGTTGTGCAGGGCGAGTTGTCCATAGTTATGAGTCGTTGTGATTTTCGTTGAAAGCAATGGATGCTTAGTGGTTTGGCTAAAAGATTAGCTTTGTTCTTGCCAGTTTTGGTCGGAAGCCATGCTACATTTGCTCTCAGCTTTCAAAAGTAGCATTTTGCGACTTTTGCCTTTGAGTGTGGCGTTATGAGCATCGCAGAGTTAAATGAAATGCTTGCTGTCGAAATTTCTTTCGATAAATTTCAGAAAAATGATTGACAACCCATAATATCCCATGCTAAAATTAAAGATACAACCAAATAGCAACACACTCAATCATACAAGGTACAGGACTTGCGTATAAGAGAGATTGTTTGTGGTTTCTTTCGAGAAACTGTGACACCCTCCCCACGTCGAAGGCGTGGCGCAAGCCACCTCAATGCTTTGGTAGTCGTATTCTAAGCAGAATAAACCGACCACGAGCGCGTTGAAATCTGAAAAAGCTCGAATCCACAAATAGACGGCGGGTTCAATGAGCCGAGTAAGACGAGTGACCCTATTGTTATTGTATCACATGGGTTGCGAGTAGCGTAGCTAGGACTGGAGGTCTGCGGGTGCATACTGGACAAGGTGTCCAGTGGTATCGGTAACATATCCTCATTCGCTCGCTAGGAGTGATGGCTGGATTTTATGTTACATCATGCCGATTTAGCTTGCAAGCGTTCTTTGCTTGCCTGTGAGATTATGCAAAATAATACGGTGAAACGCACCCTCGCCAAACAAGGTGAAAACGACTAGGAACGTCGGGTGCAGGAATCAGATGTGAGTGTGATTTTTTATTGGAGTTTTGACCTTCGCAGGACTCTGATAATTGCGTAAGCAACATGTTGCAAATCTTAATTTCACACATCACGCACCATGAACTTTGAAAACTAAATAAGGAGTTGATTACGATGCAGACCACTAATTCTGTGGTGGCTAGGAGGCAGGGCAATATTGCCGATGCCGAGCCGTTAAAACTGACAAAACGGATTGGCTCCACAACCTACATCATTAATGTTTATAATGGTGTGGCGAGCCATGATAAGTTGGAGGATAAGGTTCTCCGGTTGATTAAGGGCGAGGTCGAGCGAACGACTTCGCCAACGGCACACAAATTTTCATCCTGTGTGCCGTCTATGCAAGAGCAATCATCTACACAAATCGCCACACCCACCCCCAAACCTGCTCGACTGGGGGTGAAAGATAGTGCATGATGCTTTATATGCCGCAAATGCTTTGAACTGCCAGAAAGAGGCGAATATGCAGAATCAAAGCATTGTTAAAAATCACCATCAGAGCAAAGAGGTTTATCAAGACCAAAATTTGCACCACGGTTACGGTCGGGGTAAGCACCATAGCAACGACCAGCGGTTGACAATTTTATATTCAAGATTGTCGGTCGAGGACAGCAACGACAAAGAATCAAACTCCATCACCACCCAACGTACCATCCTTGAAAACTACGCAAAACAACACAACCTCCACCCATTCGTTCACATAGTGGATGATGGTTTCTCAGGAGCCAGCTGGCAAAGACCTGGCTGGCAGGAAGTTATGTCCAAAGTGGACGAGGGTTCTGTCAAGGCTGTCGTTGTAAAAAATCTTGACCGTATGGGTCGTGACCATCTTCGGGTGGGGCTATTCATGGAGATGTTCCGTGAGCGTGGTATCAGGCTAGTGGCAGTGAACGACAGCATCGATACTGATGAGGGCGAGGACGACTTCCTCCCCTTCAGAGCTATCATGGCGGAGTGGTATGCGAGGGACAACTCACGTAAGGTGAAATCTGCTCTGCAGTCTAAAGGGCGAAGTGGCAAGCCTGTTTCAACCAAGCCGCCATTCGGATTCAAGAAAGACCCTAATGACAAAAACAAGTGGCTGGTGGATAAAGATGCAGCGGCTGTTGTACGTGGATTTTCAACCTCACCATTGAGGGGTTCGGACCTTTCGAGATATGCCGTATGCTCCATTCTGAAAAAGTTGAGCGACCGTCGTACTATCAAGCGAGGATGGGTTACGTCAATTACAGTAAGGCATTAGAAACTGACGACCCATATCTATGGGGCACTCACACCATAGCATTTCTACTGGAGCGTCCAGAGTACGCAGGGCATATCGTAAACTTCAGAACAACCAAGCCGAGCTTCAAATCCAAGAAGCAAATCCCTATCCCAAAAGAAGAGTGGGTCATCTACGAAAACACCCACGAGGCTATCGTGCCACAGGAGACGTGGGATTTGGTTCAGAAACTTCGCCAGACTATACGTCGTAGGGATACCACAGGCGTTGCAAATCCATTAACGGGTCTGATATTTTGTGCAGACTGCGGACAACGACTTTATAACCATCGCAAATCGAAAAAAGTTCGCAAGTCCTACAAAGATGGTGAGACCAAAAACAATCTCGAACTTGGTCACTATACCTGCTCCAGCTACAATAACGGCAAGCGTTCATTTCAAGATGAGCATTGCAGTCCGCACTATGTAACCTCAGTTGCCATCAGTGAAATATTGTTGGATGTAATCAGGCGTACTGCTGATTATGTGAAAAACTATGAGGATGACTTTATCCAGCAAGTGCAACAAGCATCTTCGCTGTCGCAGGGTGAGACTACAAAATCCCACAAGCGACAAATCAGCAAAAACGAACGTCGCATTGCAGAACTTGATAAATTATTCCGCAGTCTATACGAGGACAAGGTCAAAGGCTCTATCAGCGAGGATAGGTTCTCAATGATGAGTGCTGGCTACGAGCAGGAGCAACAAGAACTCAAAGCCCAAAACACAACACTCCAAGTAGAACTCGACACCCTAGATGCTGACCACGCAAAAGCTGATAGCTTTGTAGCTCTCGTGCAACGCTACACTCGTTTTGAAGAACTGACCACACCTATGCTCAACGAACTTGTGGACAAGGTTGTTATCCACGAAAGCATATGGTCAGAGCAGACCGCCACCGAACGTCGCAAGGGTACTCGCAGTCAACAAATCGATGTGTACCTAAAATACATCGGTAATTTCACAGCTCCTGATATGCGTTCGGCTGAGGAAATCGAAACTGAGATGCTTGCTGAAGAAAAACGAGCGAGAAAACTTCAGCAGAAGCGTGATAGTGCTAGGCGGGCGGCGCAGAGGAAAAGGGATGCGGCTATGGTCGCAGGGTGATGGCTGTTTCGTATCTATATAGACCATCAACCGTCAGCATCACAACCACAGACCCTACCGCCCGTGGGCGGTAGGGAAGATTTACATATGACTTTCAAATTCAACTCTCCGCCCCACGGGGCAGGGAGCTAAATTTTTTACCCACGACCCTACGTCGCTCTGTGCCAAAGCTGGCGGAGGGTTAGAATTCCTTCTCGGAGTTGAAACTGAAACGTTAGCGGCAATATCCCTAGCACCAACACACGCCCCTTGGGGCATATGTTACGACCAAGCAAGCCACAAGCTTCCGCCCCACGGGGCGGAAGCCTATTTTTCATACAAGCCAAAAGCAAGTCAAAAATTTATCATTTAGCCATATGCCCCAAGGGCACGAGGCTACTCGAAGGCTGGAGGTGTGCCATGTGGTCACACCTTGCATGGTCACGGTGAAGGGGTACCCCTTGGGGCAACTTTGTTTTCGTAGCTAAGGCGCAGACACTCGTCCTTGCCTTCAACAGCTATGTTGGCGAGTTGGAATACGAAGATTTTAACAACCACCCTGCGACCCACGGGACGCAGGGTGGCAAAATCTCGCTTGACTAATTACTGCCAACCAAGGGGCGGCCAGCCACCCCTTGGTTTTTGCCCTGCTGGTAATTTTTTTCGGCTTGAATTCACCACGCACAACCCTGCGCTCCGTGGTTCACAGAGTTGTATTTTTCAGCTTGGTGGACGGTTGTCCACCAAGCTATCCAACATATTCTCAACGACCTTAAGGCGCTGCCAACTAAATCCACGGTTCATACCAAAAATTCTTCGCTCCTAGCTTTTGAAAATGTTTTGACCTTACGCCCCAAGGGGCGGAGGGTTGAAGCTCAATGTCTGCACCAAAAATTTGTGACTTAAGATATTTTCATCCTCCGCCTTCAACTAAATCAACTTAAGCTCCCAACCAAAATTAGAGGCCAAGGGCTGCGTAGCCGACCCGCTTGCGGGGCGATCTGGGGGTCTGGGGGGAAATTTTCCTCCAGCAAGCAGAGCGACGTGTAATTAACGTCGCCTTGCTTGCCACGACAAATGCAACATCGAAAAAGCCTTAGTTTTCCGCATCGTAGTTTATTCAAGGACTTCGCCTATCTGTTGTATTGAGTGTCTGCGTTATGGCAACTCTGGTAACCCAAGCTCTCTCAAAAATTGATTGTGCTTTGTTTTTGTATTAATAATGTCATGTTCAATTTTGTCCAAGCCCATCTTCACCTCTGCAAGGTCAACAATCTCTTCCTCGACAGATGTGCTCACATACCGTGATATATTTAAGTTGTATCCATTTTTTTCAATTTCATCCATCAAAACACGGCGAGAATATTTTTTGTCATCTTCCCTGCGGTATTGATAAGTGTCTACGATTTTATCAATATGCTCTGGCAAAAGAATGTTTTGCCGTTTACCTCTTTCGAGATATTCACTCGCATTTATAAACAGTACATCATTAGGTCGCTTGCACTTTTTAAGCACAAGAATGCAAACAGGGATACTGGTAGAGAAGAACAAGTTAGCAGGCAACCCTATCACTGCATCAATGTTTCCATCTTTTAGAAGTTTTGTTCTAATTTTTTCCTCTGCACCGCCACGAAACAAAACACCATGTGGCAAAATAATAGCCATTGTGCCATTGTCGCTCAAATAATGAAACCCATGCAAAAGAAATGCAAAGTCAGCGGCAGATTTAGGGGCTACTCCATAACTTTTGAAACGAAAATCTTCAGACAGCGTTTCACTTGGTGTCCAACGATAGCTGAAAGGCGGATTCGCAACAATGGCGTCGCATTCTAGTTTTTTTGCTGGATTCATCTCGTTTAATATATCCCAATCATTTGATAACGAGTCGCCGTGAAAAATTTCAAACTCCGAAACCTTAAAGCCGTGCAATAGCATATTCATTCGGGCGAGGTTATAGGTGGTTATATTTTTCTCTTGTCCATAAATTTTCCCAACCTGCTCTGGCAAAAGGTCATCCCTCACCCTAATTAACAAAGAGCCAGAGCCACAAGCAAAATCAAGCAAATTGTTGATGTATTTCCTTTTTCCAGCACTGGGGTCTGGATTATTTCCTGCGCTTGGGTCTTGGCCATCTAATATCACAATTTTGGATAGGATTTTAGATACTTGTGGCGGAGTGTAAAACTCTCCAGCCTTTTTGCCTGAACCTGCAGCAAACTGACCTATGAGATATTCATAAGCATTGCCCAAGAGGTCATTTTCATTACAAAACTCAGCAAGCCCTTTCGTCAGCTCGGATATTATTGAACATAGCATATCGTTTCGTGTTTTATAAGTTTTGCCAAGTTTTTCAGAGTCAAGGTTGACTTCGGAAAATAATCCTTGGAACGCACTCTCAAAAGACTCGTTCTCAATAAATCTAAAGCCTTTCTGTAGTGTTTTCAAAAGCTCTTCACTTTGTATGCGAGCCAGTTCGCTTATATTGCTCCATAGATAGTCTGGCTTAATAACATAATGGAGCTTGCGACGCATCTGCTTTTCAAACATCGCTACAGCATCTGAATTTCTATCATACCAAATCGACAGAGGCGTTTGGCGTTTTGTTCCTGCATCTTCTTCATTACTTGAAGATTTTTCTGCATCGGAAAGTTTCTCGTACTGTAGATAATCCTCTTTAAGTTCATTTTTTACAGCATCCTCATAATGATCAGAAAGATAACGCAAGAAAAGAAACGAGAGCATATAGTCACGAAAATCATCAGCATTCATCGCCCCGCGCAGTTTGTCAGCTATATTCCAAAGGGTTACGCCTAATTGTTTTTGCTTAATGTCGTTCATGATTGTCCTCCTCCACTCTCCCCGAATAATTCTGTGTTGAAATTATGGATTTCCAAAAACCCACTTAAAATCTCTCGGAATATTTGCTTATTATCTTCAACCATTTCGAGCGGCTCGAATATCGAGTAGCCGCCATGACTCAGCAAATTCGTCATGCGCATATGAATAGCCCCATCCAAGTCCGCAGGGTCTTGCTTTATACAGGCAGAAAAATTACCAAACCCATGAAATGTCGCAGTCTTTTCGAGAATGTTGCGAAGGACATTAAAGTGGTATGTATAAAGTTTTCCTGTGTCTACCGCTTGCTTTAGTTGTTGCAACAAGGCTACGTGATGGAAAAATGGAGTGTCTCCTGTATCACGAGTGGCATACTTTCCAGTTTCATTGTTTTTGCTCAAAAAGCGTTTCACGGTGCTATCTTTTCTTAACTCGTTGTACATCACGTTAAAAAACAAAGTATGGTGCGTAGAGATTACTGTTTTCAACTCGCTATCTTTGAGTAGTCTTGCGAGGTGGCAAGCGACAGCAACAACATTATTATCATCCAATGACGAGATGGGGTCATCAATATAAATATACTTCACCCACGAATAGGCATCCTCGCCATCCATTGCAAGCTGTGCCACCGCCAAAAAGAAACACCAAATAAAAATGCTTTCTTCTCCTCTGGAAATTTTTATATTTTCTTCTGTTTCGGTGATATTGCCTTTTATGACTTCGCGAGAGAAGGTAATATAGCCCTCATCATAGAAAATCGAAAAACCAAAATCAGCGTATATGTCCAAAAGTGGACGTATACGCGTTTCAATTGCAAAACCTTCTAGTCCGCTAAAGAAACGAGAGTTTTTATTAAGCTCCAATCTTCTTTCAGCATCTCCATCAAGGTCGTTATTCCATGTAAACAAATCTTCTGTAAAGGCGTTGTAGTAAAGTGTGTCGGCTCCAGTTTTTTTACCTAAATCTTTGAATGCTGAAGAAAGCCTAGTCTTGCCCGTGCCGTTGTGAGCAAAAACCAAGTAGCATTTTTTATCGCCAAGTACATCACGGATGTGCTGAGCGAGCTTTTTTAAGTTTGGAAAATGTTTAGGTCTCACTCAAATACCTCCTGTGCAGATGGGAATAATCCCTGCATTAGTCCTTTTTTGTGGTGCTTCAATGTTTCTAGCTTCTCCGTCTGCACAATTACCTTGTCGTCAACAGAAGATAAGCAGTCAGAGATTTTTTGTTGCTCTTCAAAGCTAGACGGAAAGATGATCGGCATATTCATAAAGTTTTCATTGGAGATGCTAATACGATCATGCCTAGCCCCAGTATTAGAAGCTTCTCTAATGTAGCCATGCCAAATACTCGATTTGAAGTAATGCTCAAAATAATCGCTCTGTGCCACATCGAACTTAAATACCGTATATAGTGGAGAGACGATTCCTGCTCCAATTTTATTCTTGGAAATCGGACCAACTGGTGCAGTCACAGAGATTCGTGGGTTATATACATAATGCTCACAATCAACAATAAAATAGTTTTTGAGATTGCTCTGGCTAACTATTTTCCTATCAAAAAAATCACTTTGCTCTACAATTCCACCAACTGCCGAGTTTGTCAACACACGATTTATACGCCCATCATGGTTTTTAGCTGTAACTTTAGTAGCTAGCGAGCTTAGTTTGCTTTTTCTCCAATCGCATCTATCCCTAAATTCCGGAAATCGCCATTCGGGGGTTGTTTTACCTTCAGCAGGAAACAGTTTTTGCATCAAGCCTTTTTTGTGGGTTTTGAGTAGTGCCAACTTTTCACCTTCGGCGGCGATAAGCCCGTCAAGGGAGTTAAGGCAGTCGGCTATTTTTTGTTGCTCCTCAATGCTCGGCAATGCAACAGGCATTTCCCATAGGTGTTTATCATCAATGTTCAACGAGCCATGCGCCCTCGCCCCAACCGTAATAAATTGACGCAACCACGAACCGTGGTAATTTGACTGGAAAATATGGTCAATAAAATTAACACATATCTGCTCATCGGTAATGCGAAAACAAGTAAATATGCTATTGGGCAAAGCGGCCTCATCGTGGTCATTAAGTTTAGCAACATATCCTTCTGGGAATAGTTTGGTTGCACTTTTGTTGTAAGCAAAGTCATTTTTTTCAATGACAATATAGTTTTTATAAGCACTTCCAGCAATTTCTCTGCCAAATTTCTCTATTTGAGTCACTAATCCTATGCCAGAGGTGACACTCATGAGCGTATATTTCGTTGTTCCAGCTCGTTTTTTGATGGGATCGCTAAAACTTCCAAGTGTATCAATTGACCACTCGGAGTTATTTGCAAACTCTGGAAACCTATATTTAGGTAGCGCATTTTTACGATTCATAAGCATTCAACCCCGCAATCACACGCCCATCCGCTAGTTTTTTTAGTAAGGGCATTAAGTCATCCATCAACGCAAGCTCTCGTACAGTACGCTCTCGCCAACCAAGCTCTAACGGTTCAAAAAGGACATTCAACTTCTCGCCATAAAAAATCATCCGCCCCATAATCTCATCAACAAATGCTTGTAGTGCCGCTGGCTCTATCTCGTGCTTGGTTGCAAGATCACTCAAATCCTGTGCCGATTTTTCGGCTTTGAATTTTTGGTAACCCTCTCTAATGGCGTTTTCATCTAAACCTTTGTCTTTTTCAAGCATATCAATATATGCGATAATGTCCTCACGCTCGTCCATCATATTGGAATTGGAACACAGCAAACTAACAAGCTGGTCACGACTCATTTTTTGTTTCTTCGGCACATTGGGCTGCGTATATCTCGAAATCAAAGCCATGATGTAGTCATAGTCAATAATGGCAGACGAAAACAAGACGAACTCAAAGTCAATATCGTTGACAAAGGAGGGTTCATCATCAATTTTTCTGCCTTGTTGCGCTTTGAGTCTTTGAGCTGTTTCTAAATACTGCCCCCTAAAGGCTTGTAGGGTTTCTGAGGGTAGCAATTCTTCGATTGTCGCTGTCTGCTCTGGTTTTATGTCGGTGTATTGGTCAAGTTGCGTTTTAAGGCGTTGTATTTCCTTGAACTTGTTGATAAATTCGCCCCTAGCCATATCGCCCTTCAAATTGCTTATCTGTTCTGGCTTGCACTCCAATCCCTGAGACTGCATAAAATGTTCAAGCTCGGCAACTGCAACGCCCAGTTTTTCAACCACGACAGGGGCAGGGTCAACAAGCCATATTTCTTTGGCTGGCTTGTTGTTGTCCTTTCCTGAAAATAATGCTATAGCATCATTAACATTATCTTCTTGACCCCTAAAATCAAGAATGTTGCCATAAGGCTTTGTGTCGTTCAAGATGCGGTTTGTTCTTGAAAAAGCCTGTATCAATCCATGTTGCTTTAAGTTTTTGTCAACATACAATGTGTTGAGGTGCTTGGAATCAAATCCAGTCAAAAGCATATCAACCACGATTGTTATATCGATTTTATTTTGCAGTGGATAGTCGGAATTTGGGTATTTTTGGTCTTTTATGCGTTGTTGTACATCTTGATAGTACAAGTCAAACTCCGTTATACTGTGATTTGAGCCGTACTGCCTATTGTAATCATCGATGATGACTTTAAGCGCCGCCTTTTTCATCTCTGGCTCTTTTTCGTTATCAGCCTTTTCTTGTTGCAAATCTTCTTGGAGTTGCTTAACGTCCTTGTTCCCCTCGGCAGGCGGAGAAAAAACGCAAGCTATGTTCAAATCATGCTGTGCATCCTTAAAAGTATTGTAATAATCAATAGCATCATTGATGGATGCGGTCGCAAAAATAGCATTATACCGCCTGTTGTTTGTGGCGGCATTATGCTTTGACAAAATGGCATCAACGATTTTTTGTTTGTTGACATCATTGGAAATTTTGGCTTGTTTAGCATTTTCATCCATTCCAAAATAATCTATATGAAAACGTAATACATTGCGGTCGTCAATGGCATTTGTTATCGTGTAGGCGTGAAGCTCCTTCTCGAAAACGTCCTCAGTTCGGATGTATGAACCAACTGTGCCATCGACCTTCTTGTATGTTGCATTATCTTCAAAGATTGGCGTTCCTGTAAACCCAAAAAGTTGAGCTTTCGGGAAAAAATTTTTAATCGCATCATGGTTATCGCCAAATTGCGAACGATGGCACTCATCGAAAATTATAACGACACGCTTATCACTAAGCCCCGATAAACGTTCTTTATATGTTGGCACACCTTTTTTCTTCTTTTCTTTGTTCCGTTTGCTGTTCTCATCAAGGGCAAGTCCCAGCTTTTGGATGGTCGTTACAATAACCTTATCCTTATAATCATCAGAAATAAGACGTTTAACTAGGTTTTCTGTGTTTGTATTTTCCTCAACGCAACCCTCTTGAAATTTATTAAACTCTATTCGGGTCTGCCTGTCGAGGTCTTTTCTGTCAACGACAAATAAGCATTTTTCAATGCTTGAGTTATCTTTCATAAGTGTCGAAACTTTGAAAGATGTCAATGTCTTGCCGCTGCCTGTGGTGTGCCAAATATATCCATTGCCACGATTTTGTTCCACGCAATCCATTATTGCTTTCACGGCATAAATTTGATATGGTCGCATTATCATCAACTTCTGCTCGCTGGCAACAAGCACCATATATCGGTTTATTAGCTGTGCCAACGTGCATTTTGGTAAAAAAGACTTGGCAAAATCGTGCAGATGGCTAATTTTTTTATTGTCTTTGTCTGCATCTTCATATATGGGCAAAAAACGCTCGTCCGCATCAAAAGAAAAATGCCCCTTCTGGTTGTTGGCAAAATAATAAGTTTTGCTTTCGTTGCTAACGATAAAAAGCTGTATGAAACAAAGCAGGGAGGCTGTGTATCCGTTGCCAGTATCATTTTTATAGTCAACTATCTGCTCCATTGCTTTTTTAGGTGTTATCGTTAATGACTTCAGCTCAATCTGTGTTACAGGCACGCCGTTTATTAGTATAATCACATCATAGCGATGGTTGCTGTTGTCAGTATTTATGCGTAGTTGGTTTATAACTTCAAACTCATTTTTGCACCAGTCTTTAATGTTTACAAGACTATACTGTAGCGGTGTCCCATCGTCACGTATAAAAGTATTCGTTTCTCTTAATTTTTTGGCGGCATCAAAAACATCCGAGGTCACAATGCTATCTTTGAGACGGCTAAACTCGGAGTCACCTAGCTTTACGTGATTCAGTTTTTCAAAATGACTTCTAAAGTTAGCATCTAAAGAAGCCTTGTCACGAATATCTTCGCGGTAAATATATTTTAAGTCTTTTAGCTTTTGGATAAAATCCAATTCAATTTGCTTTTCCGACTTCATGTTTGTTATCCTCGGGGTGTGACATTATTCATTCTTCAGACGACGCCCTGGTTTAACCTTGGATGTTCGTGTAGGTTTCGGAGTGTTTTCAGGATAGCCCATACATTGCCAAATTTTGAAGCACCCTCAATTTTTCCATTTTGGCAAAGAAGCTGAACTTGGCGAACCGACACATCCCAACGAACAGCCATATCCTCAGCCTTTACAAAACCAGTCATATCAGTCCTCCGCATAGCAACACATCTGTTTGCTCGAGCATCGTACGACAAAATAAGGCTAAAAGCCCACACTCTAATTATATTCGTGTGCTCGAAAAATGTCAAGCGCTTTTCAAAATTATTTTCAAAAATCCAATTCACCCCTTGACAAATCGTTAGAGACAAAACATCTCTAAAGACAAAATAGGCGCTCTTACCAGCGATGCTTACGAGCTTGCAGACGTTATCAGAAACATATGTGTCTGTTAATAGCCTTACCAAAACCACGGCAGAGGACATAAAGTCCATAGCTGGAACTATGAATAACATTGCAAACGGTGATTTTGATGTGCATGATGCACACTTTAACTCCTGACCCTTTGCTTTACCCTTTACAGATTTTGAAAAGACCACACATAATCTCACCTAGCTACTTGTAAATGCGATAAATTCAAGATTTATTCCAAAAATATTGCAAATGATTTTATGCGGTTTATCTAATTATCTATAATTCAAATCCCCCTTTCTCCGCCTTTATACATTACCCGTCCAAATTATGGAAGCAGGTAATGTGTACTAGGTTTGTTGTTAGAAAAGGCAACCAACCATCAACTAACAGCCAAACACGAATTATCCGAAAACTCGTTGGCAGACGAGTTTTCTTTTTTGTTCCTGTGTTATAAACTCCCTCATCTGTTGAAAGATTTTGCTGGATTGAGGGGCTTGATAAATTCGGACACGCAAGAGTTAACGAAGATATAGGAAGCGAGTTTTGTGCTAAAGTATTTTGAAACTTATACCTTTCATCAATAATAAGTTTATGTTTGTCATTAGGAGAGAGTTTATAACCATAGTCTGGTATGCTTCCCATAAATTTGGCTTTGTAGCTGGTGCTGTGACTGGTGCAGCCTTCAAACATTCCCCATCGCTCGTAGCACAAACAAAATTCCGCCCCGCAAATGGGTAACCATAACATTTATGATTAAAGTTATCGTCAAATATAGTTGCAACATGGGCTTTTTTGTCTTTTTTGGATTGTTTTTCTTGGCATTGAAAACCCCCTTTTTTTATAAGAAGATTTTTTGCTTCTTCTTGTTTACTAACAAGTGGGCAGCATGATACCTGTAAGGATATTGACATCAAGAAAAACCCACAAAACACATAAGATGAGCAATCGCAAGTCTTTTATTCAAATTGTGGAGTGCGGGAAAGAAACTGAAATTGCTGAATATTTTGATTATATTTATGGTGAGCGTGAAGATTTGCTTACAACCGTGGATATTGCTGAAATTACTAAAGAGCGGAGCTATTAAGTCTATAATGGCTCGCCCTAAATATCTTGTACCTAAGCAGTTTTTATTAGAGTTTGTATGTACCCCTCGTTTCATTCTGATATTACGATTGCTCAGCAGTACAGCTTATCGTCAAAGACTGTATTGATGTATTTTAGGAAATAAAACTTAAAGAGTTGCTTGATGATGGTAGTATTACTTTTGGTAAAGCACATGGAGCAAAAGGTCTTGATGGTAGATGCGAAGAAGGCAGAAGCCTTGCGGAAGTTTTCCGAAAAAGGTAAATTGGATAATGATAGCATTTTTCGTATTTTGACGGGTTCTGTGGTGCATAAGCCCGTCCGCTCAAGAAGTGCAGAGCATTGTGGAGAGGGCTTTGGAGTTGTATTTTGAGCAGGGGTAGGGCTTATTGATTGGTATCGGCTTTGGTTATTCAGTATCGCTTAACCTTAACTGCGCTTCACTTGCGCTGCCCTCATCACTTCCACTTTGCCCCACCTCAATAATAACATCAGAAATCAACTTACTAAAATCAGCGGCATTTTTGGAGGAAATAACTGGTTTGCCTGTGGTGGCTTCAATCTCTTTTCTAGCATTGCCAGCTATAGTGCCGCCGCTTTTGGCTACGGCTTTATTTTCCTCTAATCCTTCGGGCTTTTGCTCTTTTGAAATTTCTGTTGTTGTGGCTTCGGCAAGCATGTTTAGCACTAATTCAAGGGTTGACATATTATCGCGCAGATTTTCTTTTTTCAAGCCTTTATGGTTTTTATACTGGCGTGTAGTCATGCCCGACCATGCTTTTGAAATTTCGTCTGTTAAAATTGCGTATTCAATGCCCTGCTTAACGTCACGGTCTGCCCATTCGTCTGTTAATTCCTTTCGGACTTGGATTGCTTGTAAGCGTTGGTTAATCCATTCTCTTGAATAACCTTTTTTGAGATAAGTTTCCAAAGCACGTTCGATTGTTAGTTCCGGGTCTATTACTTCATCTATGCGCTCTTTGCCAACCATTGCCAGCCACATCTTGAAAGGCTCGGCTTTTGGTGAGGGGATGGATTGGATGATGCGTAGAAGCTGCTCTGTGTCGGCTACGTCAGTTAGGCGTTGTTTGCCGTCTTTTGCCATCATTTTCAAAGCGTTACAATTTGTAACGCTTTCATTACCCTCATCTTTCAGGCGTTTTTTCATAACACGCCAGTAGGTTTGAGGGTTTTGGCTGTCTGTTAAAACTGCGATAACATCAACAATTGCAAAAAGCCATTGTTCGTTATCTTCGTCCCATATGGTGCGGATTTGGTTGCTCTCAAATAGTTGAATTTCGTTTTTAGCTTCATTGCTTTTGTTGTTATTCATTTGCTCTGCCCCCTGATAGCTAATATTAGTATTATACACTATCAAACGCATTATGGCAAGAGTTTTAATGAATTTGCAAATTTATATCAAGATGTAATGCGAACCTCTGATGGTGTTATTTGCGCTTTTCTTAACTTTCAAAATCATAGTTTCCTGTAGCACACTTTCACTATCAAATACTTTATTGCGGCTTGTGAAAATATGTAAATCCGTCAATTTTCCGTAAGTCAAAAGGTATTTTGCGCAAGCGAGAAAAATATGCTCCAGAAGTCCAAGACCGTGGAACAATATAAACCATTTCGCCACCTTCAGACAAGTTAAAAAGACTCATGGAAGCAAATGAAAAATAAATATTGGACGCGCCGTAGCAAACTTCTGGCATTGATACCGCTTCAGGTGCACTTTTGTTGAGTTTGAAATACGGAGGATTGCTAATAACTATATCATACTTCTTTTGAGCCACAGATGCCATCAAGCTACCAGTGAAATCATCAGTTTGTGACAGTAAAAATTATCTTTAATAACAATTATCTTTAATTCTGCCCTTGATGTGTTTTTCAAAAATTCCAAATTAGCTATAAGTAATGGAATTATATCAATATTTGTTTCATAGCAGGTAAGTTCTATTTTTTCAACAGAGGGAAACTTGTCATTGATGGGATTCCGCGTCAAGCGCGAAATGATGGTGGCAGGAGTGCGCACTCGCGGCACTTATGAAACATTTTGCAAATTAGATTGGCGTGATTTAGGTAGGCGGAAGCTACAAACGCTTTATGCGAGTTACGTCATTTTCTATGCGAGTTACGCAATTGGTGTTGCATTTTGATTTTGTGTAGTTATACTTTAAAAGGGAGAAAATTGCAATCTTAACCAGTAGCTTCTTTATGTTTCAATGGGCTTCGCTAAACCTATGGGATTGCGGGTCAAGCCCGTAACACGCCAGTCTAATTTGCTGAAAGTCATACAAATCCCGTGAATGCGCAACTTCTACCCCGCGTCACCCCGCGCTTGACGCGGGGTCCCCTCAATTTCGCCAAGTGCCTA
>Ga0209755_10002839_pt1 | contig 22763 bp, 12 predicted proteins | sample TergutCo191P1_FD_187301 | JGI IMG/M metagenome (GOLD analysis project Ga0209755, IMG submission 187301) | Cornitermes sp. P1 segment gut microbial communities from Petit-Saut dam, French Guiana - Co191P1 (SPAdes) (version 2) | ecosystem: Host-associated > Arthropoda: Insects > Digestive system... | reverse complement strand
CAGCCCAGATCATCCTGAGTGAAGGCAGGGTGTCAAGCCCGGGATCGCGTGCCGCCCCGGTACCGCATGACGCAAAAGCCAGCAGAGCAATGCCGGCAATTAGCGCAAATCTTTTCATCATTTTCATCGTATCCTCCTGTGTGTATCTATCTCGCTATACTCGTCAATTCCATGCGCTTGCGGGGATAAAGCCACTGCCGTCGGCCCTGGGATCCGCAAGAAAAGCGTCGATTTCCGCCGCAGGGCGTGGCTGGCCGTTCGGCAAAAGGAAAGCGTCGGGATCCGCCACCGCCCAGAAAGCCTCCTTGGGCCTAAGCTCGCCGTCCCAAAGGTGTGGACTGCCCCGGTGCCGCCAACTGCCAGGATCGTCGATCCCCCAGAACGACACCCTGCGAAGGTGCTGCGCGTTGTCCCGGAAAATCCTGAAAAGCTGCGCATACATAATCGCCTGTTGCCTTGCCTGGTTGGGGGTAAGAGGGTCACCTGGGGGACGAATATTCACGTTGTTCCCCGGGGGGTTCCCGGTGTTTCCCACCGTTACGTCCAGTTCGGTTATGCTGACATATACGTCCAACCTGGCAATACGCTCCAGCGAGCGGCGCACGTCGTCGATGTTGGTACGCCATCGATAGCTTTCCGTAACAACGCCACCTACCTCCCCACGATGGTAATGCCCCTGCATCCCGATTGCGTCGATGAGCCGCCTGCCGTTGTTTTCCCTGGCGAACCTTTCGTTCATCTCCCGTACCATGAAGTAAATGGCATCCCTCTTGGACGGAGCCTCTTCGTTGTAATCGTTGTAGTAGAGTATCATAGTGCCGACGGGTCTTCCAGCCTGGGTGTCAATCTCGTCCGCCACTCGCCTTGCCGTCGTGAACGCAATCCAGATAAAGCAATAGCCATCGGGGTCGGAACCTATCGCCGAAAACCAGCCCGAGGTACCCTCACCGTTTCCACGCAGAAAGTTCCTCCAATTATTTGCAGTAACGGCACCGCCAAACCAGCTTTGGAAAACCTCGTTAAGCACGTCCCAGGATTCGACACTGTCCCCGAAATGCCGCATGACGGCTTCGATGTGGGCCACCAGGTTTGCAATTGCCTCATCCCTGCGGCTTCTGTCGCCGTAGGCGAAGATCCATTGGGGAGTCTGGCTGTGCCAGGCTAAGGCATGGCCGTGCACCCTCATTCCATGCGCCTCGGCGAAACCCACGATATTATCCACACGGGTCCAATTGAAATTCCCAGGGGTGCCGGCAGGAATGTTGCGCACATTAATGAACTGGGGCTTCATCTCGTCTTCGGCGGTAATGATTCTAAAGTGCCTTCTAAGCAGGTGCCCACGATTACGCGCCTGCTCTGCGGTTGTTTCGGTAACCCCTGGGCCTCCCGGCACCGCCGCTATGTCGCCATGGCGGCGGTGGTGCCGATAGGCGACGATATTGCCCAGCGGAAAATGGTCTGCCCAGATGTACCCCAGGGAAGGCGCTTCGCCAATGTGAGCCGGTGGATCGGCAGGACGGGGCGGCAGGTTATCCTGGTCGGATGGTGGGCCGCCGCTGCCAGTGCAATTGATGGGGTCGTCAGTGGGGCATGACGTAAGGACAAAGGCAAACAGGGCAATGCCGGCGATTAGGGCTAATTTTTTCATTGCTTTCACTCCGGCCTCCAATTCCAGTCAGTAAAGTCGTCACCGTCAAACTCGCCGAGGTATTGTGGCGCATAATCCGTCAGGAAAGCGTCGGGATCCAACACCGCCCAAAAAGCCTGTTTCGGCTCAAGCCTGGAATTAAAAAGAAGCGGGGCATATTGCGCCCTCCAACTGGAAGGATCGTCAATACCCCAAATCGATACCCTGCGTAAACCACGTTCGCCCCTTTCCCTTTGCGCCTCGGTAAAGCTCCTGAAAAGGTTAAACAACCGTGCATACATGATAGCCTGATCCCTTGCCCGCCCAGATCCTGCAAATATATCCATCTCGGTTATGCTTATATATACGCCGAGCGAGGCAAATCTTACCAGCGAATCGCGCACGTCAAAAACACAGACAGCGGCAGGGGGCTGGCGATTAGTACCGCCAACCACCCCAGGAAGCCAATAGTGCGCCTGCATTCCGATGGCCTCGATTAGGTTCTCGCCGCCAAGGGCCTCCCTGTGCCTCTCGTTTATGTCCCTTACCATGTGGTAAACGGCGAACCTTTTTCTGGGAATATTCAGGTTGTAATCGTTGTAGTACAGCACTATGTCGAGGTTGTTTTCCCTCGCCACTCGCCTTGCTTCCAGGAACGCAATTTCCACGAAATCGAAGCCTATCGGGCTTAGCCAGTTGGTATAATTAGTGGCGATGGGTGGTCGTCGTAGCACCCCGTCTTGCCTCCAGTTCCAGTTTGTGCCCCATGGCAAACCAGCATCCGTTATGTACCACGGCCAGAAACCGTCACCCACACCAGGGCCACCGGTCATGATGGCCTCATTCAACACATCCCAGGACTCGATATTGTTGCCAAACCGCATCATTACGGTTTCGATGTGGTTTTGCATGTTTGCGATTGCGGTTTCCCGGCTTACGCCCGGGGGAGCCAACCATTGGGGGGACTGGCTATGCCACACCAGGGTATGTCCATGTACCCTCATGCCAGAGGCCTGGGATGCCTCTACTATCGTTTCCGCACGATTCCATCGGTAAGATGCCGCTTGGACGTTAATCGCATCGGGCTTCATTTCGTCTTCCGCGGTCAGAATGTCGAAATGCCTTGTAAGCAGACCCCAACGCGCCGGGTTTCCTATATCCGCCGGTCGATGCCGCCATGTATAAGAAAAAGACGCAACGATATTACCCAAGGGAAAGTAGTCCGCCCATGCTTCCCTCAAAGAAGGCAAATCGGCGGGATCGATCCTGGTTCCATTATCATTCGGACAGGCCGCAAAAGCCACAGCCAGCAAGGCAATGCCGGAAATCAAAGTCAGTCTCTTCATCTTTTTCATCTTGGCCCCCATGCGTTTTCGGGAATGTTAACGGCGGCAGCCTGCATTGCCTCGATAGAAGTGCCTCTGGCAAAAGCGGCAGGATTTGCGAGGAAAGCGTTGGGATCCGCCACGGCCCAGAAAGCCTCCTTGGGTCGGAGATTGCGATCCCAAAGGTGCGGACTGCCCTCGTGCCTCCAGCTCGAAGGATCGTCAATCCCCCAGAACGTTACCCTGCGCAGGCGAATCGGGTTTTCTTCCCTGTCGGCAAGCTCCTTGAAAATCTGGAAAAGCCGAGCATACAAAAGCGCCTGTTCCCTTTCCTGGGTAGCCGTAAGAGGGCCGCTTCCGGTGTGCCCCACCGTTATGTCCAGTTCGGTTATGCTGACATACACGTCCAGCGAGGCAAAACGTTCTATAGCGGCGCGTACGTTGTTAACATTGACTGGCCCCCATGGAAATCTAGCCGGCGGATCCCCTGGTATATTCCCACGATGGTAATGCGCCTGCATTCCGATAGCATCGATGAGCCGCCTGCCGTTGTTTTCCCTGGCAAACCTTTCGTTCATCTCCCGTACCATAAAGTATATGGCATCCCTTTTGTTCGGCTGTTCCTCGTTGTAATCGTTGTAGTAGAGTATCATGTCGGAACGGCCCATATCGTCCGCCACCCGTCTTGCCGTCGTGAACGCAATCCAGATAAAGCAATAGCCGTTGGGGTCGGAACCTATCGAATTGAACCAACCGGATGTCCCGGCATTGTTTCCCCGTAGGTGTTGCCTCCAGTTGTCCGCAGTAACGGGAAGGGGGCCACTGCCAGAACCAACACCACTCGCAAAAATCTCGTTTAGCACGTCCCAGGATTCTATGGTGGGCCAACGCCGCATCACCCTGTCGATGTGGGTTTCGAGGTTTCTTATTGCCTGCTCCCTGTCGCCCCCGGCGAACATCCACGTTGGGGTCTGCGAATGCCATGCCAGCGCATGTCCATGCACCCTCATGCCTGCACCGGTGGTTGCGCTCACGATCCTTTCCCCACGGCCCCAGGAAAAACTCCCCTGGCTTGCTTGAATATGGTCGGGTTTCATCTCGTCTTCCGCTGTCAGAATGTCGAAATGCCTTGTAAGCAGGGCCCAGCGCATCGAATTTCCTATGTCCCCTGGACGACGATGGTGCTGGAAAGCGACAATGTTCCCCATGGGGAAATAATCCGCCCAAATCACGCTCAAAGAAGGCACATTTTCAATGTGGCTAAGGTCAGGTGGGTCGGTATTACATGATATAAGGCCTAAAACCAATGCGGCAACGCCGACGGTCAAAACAACTCTTTTCACAAGCATCCTCCAAATACGCGGTTCATGGCGGCAATCAGAATGGGGTTTTCATGTTTACCTGCGGTTTATTTTACCACGCTGTGGGGGATTGTCAATTAAGATATGTCCGAACTCGCAAAAAAGCCCTTCCCCAAGGCGGCATAAGCCCAAACAGGGCCTTTCGTAATGTCATTTCCACGCTTGGTTTACGTTGACGATGAAAAACAGAACCTGCGACCCTTCGGCAAGCCCATGTTGGCTGATTAAAAACAAAGGGGCTGCCCTTGTGGACAGCCCCTAACCCAACACCTAACTTTTAGGTGTCGTGTTTTTTCTACTACTAACGTGCCCTTAACAAACATGCACCAGGTCTACCGAACCGCGTTCGCTCTGGGCGTTCCGAGTTATCGAAGAAGGCTTGAGGTGCTAAAGTAAACTGGCCAAACGGTATACTGGCTCCTGTGTAGATATTCCTGAGAGGTAGGGTATATCTCACGCCAAAATCATTAAGCCACAGTACAACATCGTAAATACCTGGGTCGGCATGCAGCCAAAAAGCCGTGGAAGCATTCACGGGGAATACTTCAGCGCGGACGACACGATTTGATGTTCCAGGGATGTACAAGTCTAGGTCTCCCCAGTCGCCGTGATACCGTTCGGGTATCCCCGTAACGGTTATAGACATTGAACCGCCGCCATCGACAAAATTAAAGGCAGACCATGGTATGGTGGTGTTTGCGGTGATGTTCATTGCGGATGCGACAGCTTCCCCCCAGCGATCAGAACCCTGAATCCACAGCCAAACATTGTAAGTTCCTGGATTGGCAAACCAGAAACGGAAAGTCGCCGAAGCTCCTGTTGTTTCCGTCCCACTCCAGTCGAGCCAATTCCCTGTCGTAGCACACTGCAATTCTATCCCACTAAAACCGTTGCGATACTGCTCGGGTATATCCGTAACAGTTATGGTCATGTTGGGCGGAACAGGGGCAAAGGCAGACCATGGTATGGTATTGGCTCCGGCGGTGATGTTTATTGAAGGTGCACGATACATACCAAAGTTATCCAAGCCCTCGAACAGGAAGGTATCAACAAAGATAACATCATAAAATCCTGGGCTGGCACCAAGAAAAGTGAAAGTCATCGAAGAGCTTATATGTGTATCGCCAACCCAATCGACATCATTCATCGTCCCAGGGATCATCAATATCATATCTGCCCACGATCCTTGATATTGCAAGGGTATTCCCGTAACAGTTATCGTTATGGGTAGTGGTGGGATATGCCCATGTGGAACAATTTCAAACTCCACCGTCCAATGGCCACCTGCCGCTGTCAGCCACGGGCTTTCAAGTATCCAGTAGCGATCGGTTACTCCAAGCGGCAGGGTTTGAATGTGCGGATCCGTAGCTAAATCAAACAGATGGACACCGCCCCGGCTTACGGTAATCTCGTTAAGTACAAACACCGCACCTGGTTGATTTCCCCTAATCCTAATACTCGGTGTGAAGTTGGTAGGGGCAAGGATGTAAGCCATATCTGCCGCAGTAAGGGTGTGTGAAAAATGGAAGGAGTCTCCCGCTCCTACCGTCTGAACATCACTGCCAAGAGGTATCCAATCGGGATGGTACATGTTGAGCAGCATTTGATTGGCACTTGCAGACACCCCACTTACCGTTATGGTATCGCCAGCCTGTAAGCCTCCGGAATTTATGTCCAAACCGACCCAGAAATCGTTGGCCCTAACCAAAATAGACCTTTCGTGTGTTGGCCCAACACCAACGTATTCCCACTGGGCAGTCATGGTAACATCGGCAGTAATCGTAAAGGCATTACCCTCGGAGTGAGTGGTTACGCCGTCAAACCAGCCAGCGAAAGCATGACCTGGCCTGTTAAGCCAAGCTTGCCCTGGGATCGTTATCACGCTACCGCTAAATCCAGATATCGTGGCAGGAGGGGTGCCAACTGCACCGCCAGCGAGAAAGCTTATGGTGTAGCTGCCTGGCCTTAATAAAACGCCGTTTACCACCTCTATGGTATAATCAGTGGTGCCTAACCAACCTGAGGGGGTAAAGGTATTGCCGATGAACGTACCGAACTGGGCAGTGCCACAGCAGCAGTCAGACAAGGCCGCGCCGTTGCCCTGGGTCGCCGTGTTGCCTTCAGCCTCATCATTGCCGTAAATGACCCCGCCGCTCATTTGGAAAATACCTTGATTAAACACGCCGCCACCGCCACAGCAGCAGTTAGCGGTATTGCCAGAGATTGTACCTCCGCGCATGTTGAAGGTGCTCGAATTAAATACACCGCCACCCTGGCCCCACACTGTATTACCAGAGATTATCCCACCTTCCATATTGAAGGTTCCCCAGTCAACAAGTACGCCACCGCCTACTCCAGCAAAGTTATTGGAGATTGTCCCAGCGTTCATGGTAAACGTTCCACCGCTCACAAGCACACCACCGACATCCATGTGGCTGACATTACCCGTGATACCTGATCCAGCGTTCATAATAAGATTGCCGCCGCTGTTTACCTGTACCAGCGGACTATGGTTACCACTCATGCCTTGCAGGGTGACATTGTTGCCCAGTACAAGGGTAATGCCGGAACCTATCGTAAAGAGGCTTCCGCTGCTGGCAAGGCTGACGGTGCTTGGCATACTACCACTAATGTTAATGGTAACACCTGATCTTCCAGTGGGCAGTGCCGCCTGGAGAGGGGTAATGTTTTCGTTGCCGCTTATTACGATATTGTACGTCTCGCCGCTCTGTGCAGAAAATCTGAGATATGCAAGCCAATCGGCCAGTGATGCCCCAGGTTGGGGGGGTGGGGGCAAGTTGATATCCGCACTAAAGGTAATTTGCACCGTATAAGAGCCTATGCCCACGCTTAGCGTTCTGCCGTCTACCCAGTCAAACCACGGTGTGTTGCCATTCTGAACCAATTCGATAATAGCAAGCTCCGCTTCGTCTTTGTGCTGATAATTATTGGCATCAAGAAAACCTGTGTCCTCACTGGCTATGCCGATCAGCGCAGCGTCGGTCAATCTCCTTAATCCACCTGAATAAGTCGGAGCCGAGAACTCGGAACTTAGAGAGGTAAACCAGCGGACGATATCATTAAAGTTGCCGTCATTAACCCCATAGATACCCACAATGGAAAAGTGTCCTGCGGCAATTCCCCTTTCGGCAAAGTTCCACGACGAACCGTCCCATGCGTCCAAAATAAATCTTAGCAGCGTGGTGTGTGCCTCAAAGGTGTACTCAAAGTGGCTTTCCATGTTTTGGTAGATGTGCAGAGTTTCGCGTACCGTCACGCTTTCCATATGGTTGTTCCACAGCGTAAAGAAAATGCGATACTGGCCTGCCTCCAGATCAAGGCTACCAGAGTTACCAAATGTTGGATTACCCCACACGTAATCGATAAGGTAAAAAGTCCCCCAATGAGAGGATCCCCATTCAAAAAACCGCACAATTTCCATTCTGGCGGCGCGGATGTCTCCATCGAAGCTTATGTCCCAGCTAAAGGTTCCTTCGCCATCGGCAATCGGAGCGAGCATTACGCTGCCGGAAACCGTCCCGCCAGAAGGCACCACGATCTCCATAAGGTAACCCACCGCCGCCGCGCCGCCATTCATGAATGCGGTTACATGCAGATCCCAGATCCCCAGAGCCAGTTGGAGCGTGACAGAATCACCCGTCCAACTGTAGGGAATCTCTTCGCCAGTATTCTGGTGAACAAGCAAAAGATCGAACTCGTCAAAATCGTTCACGGAAATGTCAGGTCGAATTGTCCGCTCCACGCCCTGCCTGTCAATCGTTAGCGAAAGGGTTCCGGTTCCTCCCTGCGGTTCGAACAGGTTTCGGCATCCTGGCAAAAGCAGCAGGCTACAGGCGGCAACAAGTACGGCAAGGCCATACCATTTGCCCTTTGTTGCTTGTATGTTTCTCATTTATCGTTCCTCCTTGGTTATGGCACTACCGTAAAGGCAATGCGCTTGCTGTAAAGTACGCCACCCATGCGTACTTCCACCGTTACGGAATGTCTCCCCAGCCGGTTGCCGGAGGTATTTGAATTAATGGTAAGGGTTTCTCCGTAGCTTCCAGAAACTGGCCAACCCCTGCAGCAGCAGTAAAGATGGTCTGTTCCAAAGAACCAGGTGATACTGTCGAACTGCCCAGGGTCAAGCACGGTAACGGTCGCCGAAGTTCCATGCAAGATACTTACGGGAAGGTCGCTTGGAATGTGCGTTCCTATTTCCTGGAAGTCCGCAATGCTGATGGTTAAGTACCCAGGCGGCCTAATGCCGTTTACCACACGTATAGTGTAGTTGGTGCTGTACAAATCACCTGCCTGGTAGAAATTGCCGTTGCTGAACGTGCCGTATTGGGCGGCACCCCAGTTCTGCAATGCTGCACTGTGCCACCACTCAGCTACAGTGTTTCTAAGATCCTCTGGTGCATCAACACCGTAAATAACCCCGTTGCTCATGAAGAAATTGCCACTATTATGTACACCACCACCTCTCGATGATCCCCATGTAGAAGCATTACCAGATATTACCCCGCCACGCATGTTGAACACGCCAAAACTAAGTACACCGCCAGCATCGGGAGTCCAACCATTGTTACTCACGTTGCCAGATATTACCCCACCGTACATGGTAAAGGTTCCACCATCATTAACACGCACGCCGCCACCTCTATTGCAGCAACAACTGGTATTGGTATTGGCATTGTCCACAATCCTTGCCCCCTCGTTCATAACCAGGGTACCGCCGTGGTCTACACGTACCAGAACACTAGTGTTACCATCCCTTCCTTGCAGGGTGATATTGTTGTCCAGCACCAGGGTAACGCCGTAACCTACCGTAAAGAGACTTCCATAGCTGGCAATATTTATGGTTCTTTGCCCAATGCCACTAAGGGTAATGGTAATGTCCCTGCCACCGAAGGACAGCGATTGAGGCACGACATCTTCATCGTCGCTTACATAGATGGTGTAAGTGTCATCCTCTGCGAAATAACGCAGCCAGGCAAGCTGTGCGGCAACGCCCCCCTCTCTCTGCGGCATCTGGAAAACACCGTCTATCACCTCTACGGTAAGGCCCATGGTGTGTAAATAACCAAGTGGGTAAAAACCATCATCATTGTAGAATATGCCGTATCGGGCTATGCCATTGTCGAATACGGCCAAGGCCGCACCGTTGTTGGCGGTGTTGCTAAGCGATGCCGCCGCATTAATGCCGTGGATAATCCCATTATAGATGTTGAAAGTACCCTCCCAACCAACGAGCACGCCACCGCCGTTTGAAGAAGCGTTATTGCCATAGATTGTTCCGCCGCGCATGTTGAAAGTGCTCCAATTATCAACAAACACACCGCCACCATTACCGACTGTAGAGTTATTGGAGATTGTCCCTGCGTTCATGGTGAACGTTCCACCTTGCACGAGTACACCACCGCCGCTCCAATTGTGATACGTATTGGTGTTGCCCGTTATTTTTGCCCCCGCATTCATAACCAGGGTGTTGTGGTTGTGCACACGTACCAGAGGGGCGTTGTTTCCATCCCTGCCTTGCAGGGTGATGTTGTTGCCCAGAACAAGGGTAACATTGGAGCCCCCCGTAAAGAGGCTTCCGCTTCTGTCAAGGCTTACGGTACTTGGCACACTACCACTAATGCTAATGGTAAATCCCGATACATTGTTGGGCAGTGCCGCCTGGAGAGGGGAAATGCATTCATTTCTGCCTATTACGATATTGTACGTTTCGCCACTCTGCGCAAAAAACCTGAGCCAGGCAAACCAATCGGCCAGGCTGTCCCCAGGTTGGGGTTCCAGGGGCAAACCAATATCCGCACTAAAGGTAAATACCACGATATGAGAATTTATGTTCACGGTTACCGTTCTATAATCTGCCCAGCTAAACCATGGAGTGTTGTCATTCCTAACCAATTCGGCAATGGCAATCTCCGCCGCGGCTCGATGCCCGTAATTATTGGCGTCAAGAAAATTTGCGTCTTCACTGGCTATTCCGATCAGTGCTGCGTCGGTCAACCACCTCAAGTGGCAGCAACAAGTCGGATCCCACCCAACAGCGTACTGTAGAACATTGAACCAGTGGACAATGTCGCTAAAATTGCCGTCATTAACGCCATTGATCCCCGCAATGGAAAAATGTCCTGCCTCGATTCCCCTTTCGGCAAAGTTCCACGATGAGCCGTCCCATGCGGCCAGAATGGAGTTAAGCACTGGAAGCGGAAAATACTCGTCCGTAAACTCATATTTAAAGTGGCTTTCCATATCCTGATAGATATGCAGGATTGCGCTCAACCCCGTTGATCCCCATTGGTTGTGGTTCAGCGTAAAAACCACACGGTATTGACCCACAGGCAGAGAAGTGCTGCGCTGGGTGGTTATAGGATTGTTCCCCCAGTAGTCAACAAAGAAAAAAGTTTCCAAATGACTAGTGCCCCCCCATGGGTAAACCCTATAAATACTCATCCTGGCATGATGGGTATCATCGGGGAAGCTCAAGTCCCAGCTAAAGGTTCCAGTGCCACTGCCAATCGGGGAAAGCAAGACATTGCCTGCAACGATTCCACCAGCAGGCACCACTATACCATCAAGGTGGCCCTCTGCCATTGGTTCCCCCACATTGTCCTTGAATGCGCTTACATGCAGATTCCAGGTTCCCGCAGACAGCTCGACCCTGCCTGAACCGCCAGCAATGGAAGTGGGGGTCCAGCTTTCAGTAACTATGTTGCCAGTATGATGCTGAGTAAACTCAAGCTCGAACCTGGCAAAATCGCCCAGTCCTATATCCGGCAGGATTGTCCGTTCCACACCCTCCCTATCAATCGTAAGCGAAAGCGTGCCGACCCCAGTCTCAGGTGCTTGAAGCACGTTTCGACATCCGGACAAAAACAGCAAACAGCCGGTGGCAAGAAGCAGGGCAAAGAGGCCTGCCTTTGCAAAAACATTTGTCTTGGAAACACGTGCGGTTTTAACACGCGTTCCCTGCCTATTCCCATTTAGTGGGTGTATATTCTTCATCTATCGTTCCTCCTTGATTTACGGCATCACCGTAATGTAGATTACCTTGCTGTGCAGTACGCCATTTATCTGTACTTCCACCGTCACTGGGCGTATACCTGTCCGGTTTTCATGGAACTGTGAACCCAGGACAAGGGTTTCCTGCCAGTCTCCTTCAACCATCCACCATACTTCCGAATGCCCGCGGAACCACCTTATGTCGCCGTCGAACTGCTCCGGATTAAGCACGGTGATCCTTTGTGGATTCGTTTGACTGGCCAGGATGCTAATGCTTAGGCTGGTGTATTCCATCTCTATGCCTGGAGTAAAGCTGATGCTGAAGTCTCCCCCACTGGTTATTACGGTGCCTGTCTGCGGACTTGTAACGCTGCCGGTGTAACCAGTGCGAGTTACCGTTACGCTAATGGCGTGGCCCGCATCGATGGGTTGCAAGACATGGTTTTGGCCTGTGGCATTAGTTATTTGTGTGCTTCCCGATGGGCCGTGCCTGTGCCATTGGAAGGATGCTGTTCCTGTACCGTCAAGGGCGGAGATGTTTGCCGTAAGCGTTCGTCCCACTACGGCCTCTCCATCTATGGTAACCGTCCCAGTCAGCACGGGAACGGCAACGACGGCGGTCGGAGCGCTGGGTATATTGTGCGAATTGTCGGCACGGGTAACGACCACCCTAATTGTCTGGCCCACGTCGGCGATCCGTACAACATAGCTTGCACTGGTTTCGCCTGTAATGGTGTTAAAGTTCGGTGCAATTCCACGTTCCCACCGGAAGGAAAAGGCCCCAGAACCCAAAAGGGCCGAGGTGTTTGCCGTCAATGTTCGCCCCACTAGGGCATCCCCGTCTATGGTCACTGTTCCCGTCAATGGGGGCCTTGGATCTGTTACGGTGGTGGTCGGGCCACCTATCGCCTCGCCGGTATACCCCACACGGGAAACGACCACCCTAATGGTTAGATCCACATCGGCCATCTGCACAAGATAGGTTGCATTGGTTGCGCCAGGGATGGGGATAAAGTTCGTTCCGGTTCCACGTTCCCACCGGAATGTCGGAGTTCCAGTACCTGCAAGGGCGGTGATGTTCGCCGTAAGCGTTTGTCCCATCAGGGCATCCCCACCTATGGTAACCGTGCCCGTCAATTGCGGAAGGGATGGATCGGTTACGGTGGGGGTCGGGGTGCTGATAACCTCGCCCAAATAGCCAGTGCGAGTAACAACAACCCTAATGGTCTGGTTTAAATCGGCGGCCTGCACGGTGTAGGTTGCGCTGGTAGCACCTGTTATGGCGGTAAAGTTTGGCGCGATACCACGTTCCCATCTAAAGGAAACGCCGGTAAGGGTCGTGTTGGCCGTCAATTGTTCCCCTACAACCGGGTTTCCCGTTATGCTAACCGTCCCCGTCAGTGTGGGAAGGGACGTATCGGTTACGGCGGCGGTCGGGGTGCTGATAACCTCGCCAGAATAACCCGTGCGAGTAACGACAACCCTAATGGTCTGGCCCACATCGTCTTCATGCACGGTGTAGGTTGCGCTGGTAGCACCTGTTATGGCGGTAAAGTTTGGCGCGATACCACGTTCCCATCTAAAGGAAACGCCGGCAAGGGTCGTGTTGGCCGTCAACAGTTCCCCTACAACTGGGTTTCCCGTTATGCTAACCGTCCCCGTCAGTGTTGGAAGGGACGTATCGGTTACGGCGGCGGTCGGGGTGCTGATAACCTCGCCAGAATAACCCGTGCGAGTAACGACAACCCTAATGGTCTGGTTTAAATCGGCGGCCTGCACGGTGTAGGTTGTGTCGGTTGCGCCTGTTATGGCGGTAAAGTTTGGCGCAATACCACGTTCCCATCTAAAGGAAACGCCGGTAAGGGTCGTGTTGGCCGTCAATTGTTCCCCTACAACCGGGTTTCCCGTTATGGTAACCGTTCCCGACAGTGTGGGAAGGGACGGATCGGTCACGGCGGCGGTCGGGCCACCGATAACCTCACCAGAATACCCTGTACGGGTAACGACAACCCTAATGGTCTGGTTTACATCGGCGGCTTGCACAACATAGGTTGCGCCAGTTGCGCCTGTTATGGCGGTAAAGGTCGGAGCGATTCCACTTTCCCATCGGAAGGACGCTGTCCCTGTACCCCCAAGGGCGGTGATGTCCGCCGTAAGCGTCTGTCCCACCACGGCATCCCCGGTTATGGTTACCGTTCCCGTCAGTGCTGGAAGGCCTGGATCGCTGTCGCTTACGACGGCGGTCGGGGTACTGATAATCTGGCCCGTATAACCTGCACGGGTAACGACAACCCTAATGGTATAGCCTACGTCGTCATTCCGCACGACATAGCCTGCGCCAGCCGCACCCACGATAGGGGCAAAATCGAACGCAGTTCCCCGTTCCCACTGGAAGAGGGGAGTTCCCGTGCCCCCAAGGGCGGTTATGTTCGCCGTAAGCATCTGTCCCACCACGGGATCCCCGTCTACGGTCACCGTTCCCGTCAACTGGGGAATGACTGGGGTGTCATTCACTGGGCAGCCGACAAACATGAGGCCAAGAACCATTATGATTCCTGCCAATACCATGTTGTTTTTCATACAGAACCTCCTTTCGTTTGCGATTGCCCGGCCATATCTCCTTCGTGCCAGGCAATCACGAAGATTTACCCGTTCAATGAACAGGGATATGCAAAGGCCCGACACCTGAATTTAGGTATCGGGCCGTTTTGCCGGAACGAGAGAATGAAAAAAAATGCGAATTTATGCTAAAAAGTGGTAGGCAGAGGGGAGAATCCGGTGTATAATATTTGCGTTGCGTTGCGTTGCGTTGCGTTGCGTTGCGTTGCGTTGCGTTGCGTTGCGTTGCGTTGCGTTGCGTTGCGTTGCGTTGCCGCTAGCTCTGAATACTCTCACACCCTTTTCCAAATAAACAGTTTTGTTTTCGGCAGTCCCAGCCAGCAAAGGCTATTCCAGGTACCGCCAACAGAAAAGATTATCCCACCATACGTAAAATATGTCAAGCGAATCATTCCGTTTGTTCGAAATTAGCAATATTTCGCAGTAGCAATGGGTGGATCCTGTCATAGGGGGATATGGCCAAAAACCAAGATTGCCATCCCCGGCCGCTTTGCTGTAAAATAAGCCATGCTGCAAACCATGCGTAACATCGGCATAATGGCCCACATTGATGCCGGCAAGACAACCACCACGGAACGTATCCTCTTCTACACTGGCAAAAGCCACCGCATAGGCGAGGTTGACGACGGCGAGGCGATAATGGACTGGATGGAGCAGGAGCAGCAGCGAGGTATCACGATCCAGAGCGCGGCGACCACCACCTACTGGAAAAAGTACCAGATCAACATCATCGACACGCCGGGCCACGTAGACTTTACCGCAGAAGTCGAACGCTCCCTGCGTGTGCTGGACGGCGCAATCGCCATCTTCGACGCGGTGCACGGGGTGGAACCCCAGACCGAGACCGTATGGCGGCAGGCGCAGCGCTACCACGTCCCATGCGTGGGCTACGTGAACAAGATGGATCGCACCGGCAGCGACTTTTTCGCCGTCGTAGAGGATGTGCGGAAGAAACTTGGCGCAAATGCCGTGCCCCTACAGATTCCCATCATCCACAATGGGGATTTCGACGGCGTTATCGACCTAATTGATATGAAGGAACTTCGCTGGGAGGGAAGCGAGGGGGAAGAGGTGGCTGCCTCGGCGATAGAAGCAGGGCTAGAGGCTGCGGCCAGGGAATGGCGGGAAAAGCTTATCGACGCGCTTGCCACCGTTTCCGACACCGTTACCGAAAAATACCTTGCGGGGGAGGAACTGGAAGCCGACCTCCTTCGTGCGGAACTGCGGAAGGCGGTTCTGCAACGAAGCATACTCCCCGTGTTTGCCGGGGCATCCCGTCGCAACATCGGCGTGCAACCCCTGATTGACGCAATCGTCGATTACCTCCCGGCCCCCGACGAAATACCCCCAGCCCTTGGGCATCACTCAAAAAAGGAAGAGGCCGGCAAACCGCTCGACATAAGCGTACCCTGCGATCCCAAGGGTCAGCCGCTGGGCCTGGTGTTCAAGATCCAGAACGACCGCGAGGCCGGCAGTCTTTGCTACGTGCGGATGTATTCCGGGTCATTCAAGACAGGATCCACGCCGTACAACATAGGGAAGAAAAAGCGTGAACGGGCCAACCGCATACTTCGGATGCATTCCAACAAAAGCGATGCGGTGGACGAATTGAGTGCCGGGGATATCGGTGTCATTATAGGGATGAAACTGGCGCAAACCGGCGACACCATCGGAAGCGAGGGCTGGCCCGTACTGCTGGAAAAGATGCAGTTTCCGGAACCTGTCATTTCGGTTTCTATCGAACCCAAAACCATGTCCGATCAGGACAAGTTAAAGGACATACTGTCGATTCTTGCCAAGGAGGATCCCACCTTTACCACGAAGGAAAACGAGGAAACGGGCCAGCTTATCATATCCGGCATGGGCGAGCTTCACCTAGACGTGCTGGTAACCCGGATACTCAAGGAATTCAACCTGAGCGCCAAGGTGGGAAGGCCCCAGGTTACCTACCGGGAGTCGATAAGCGCAATAACCGAACACGCCGAGGACTTCTCCCGTGTAATTGCCGGAAAGGAAAATGCCGCCGGGCTTACGCTGGAGGTAAAGCCGGCGGAACGTGGGACCGGAAACGGGTACATAAATGCGGTGACGGGCAGAAAAGACGTTCCGGAGGCAATTTTCGCCGCAGTGGAACGGGGAATAACCGGGGCCTTTGCGTCGGGGATTGTCATGGGCTATCCCTGCTTTGACATTACGGTGACACTCCGCGACATTCGCTACTCGGAGCTAACCGGAACCGAGTTTGCATTCGAGGCCTGCGCCAACATGGCCTTCGACGAGGCCTGCCGCAAGGCCAGCCCCGTGCTGCTCGAACCGATAATGGCCGTAAACCTTGTAAGCCCCCACGAATTCGTCGGCGAGGTGATGAGCCTTGTCACCCAGCGCGGCGGCCAAGTCCTGAGCATGAACGCGAAGACCGACATCGACGAGATCAAGGCCCAGGCGCCGATGGCGCAGATGTTCGGGTTCATGACCTCGCTTCGCAGCATAAGCCAGGGCCGCGCCAGCTTTGCCATGGAGTTCTCCCACTTCGAGAAACAGTCCGGACGATAAATTCGGAAAAAAAACGCAGATTTTGCTTGACAGGCTAAGCATATGGCTGGATAATGTCCACTATAGGCAACGTTCGGTGTTTTGTACCAGCCTGGCTGAACTTCCCGAAAAGACAAAGTTGCCCGTTGGACGAGGACTGTGAGAGTATTCGGAGTTTGTGGCATGAACACAGTAAACGCAGCGCAAATATTGGGCTATACGTGCTTCCCCTTTCCAGAATCTTTATGTCATAAAATCCCACTTTTCCCCCACCTTGGTACAATGGCCCGATGTTCAAGCCTAGACATCGAGCCTTTGCATGTTTATGCCTTAGCTGGCAGGTGAACTCGTGGGCCGACCCCGAAAAAGGAGGGGGTGGGTATCACAAAAATAAGGAGGTGTTTTTTCATCCATAACGATGGAGATCTACCTGGCCGTTTCAAGGCCTTAGGTGTGAAATCCCTTTGCGCGTGTAGGGATGATACTGCGTTGACGAACGAAATCCCATCATGTACTATTGATGTATAGTCCCATCCGAGTACACAAGGAGAATCTCTATGATAAATGCGGCGTACATCTTCATGGATCGTTTTGGCGGTTTGCGCAACGGCGACGCGGACAGGCTTACCCATGTGAATTTTTCTTTTGCCGTGGTCAAGGACGGCAAAGGCAGTGTTGATCATTGGTTCAACAGCGATGTTGTTCGGGAATTTGTAAAAAACAAAGGCCATGTAAAGGCCATACTTTCCGTGGGTGGCTGGGGGGCCGGCGGCTTTTCCCCCGCGGTTTCCACGCTGGAAAGTCGGGAAATATTCGCCCAGTCTTTGGTGGACATAGTAAACGACTACGGCTTCGACGGCATCGACATGGACTGGGAATACCCTTGCGACGACATTGCGGGTATCGAGGCCTCGCCCGAAGACAAGCCCAACTTTACCGCACTGATACAACTGCTACGGGATAAGCTAGGCAAGAACAAGATCATTTCCATGGCTGCCGGGGGGATGCAGCGTTGCGTGGACAACCTGGAAATACCCAGATTGGTCGAACTGATGGACTTCATCAATATCATGACCTATGATATGTGCCCGTGGAACTACGTAAGCCACCACACCAGCCTTTATCCCTCCAACATCACCAAGAACCCGAACTGCCACACTGCTATCGGCTTGTATGAGGCGGCTGGGGTGCCAAGGAATAAGCTTGTGCTTGGCGCGGCTTTCTACGCACGGGTTTACAACGGTGTTGACGGCCTGGATGCCCCCACAAGCGATGGCCCTACCTTTTCCGGGGGCGGTTATGCCAACACCCTGAAACTGGTGGAAGCTGCTGGGGGCCTTCAGTACGACGAGGAGGCCGAAGCCCCGTACGCTTACAACGCCAAGGAAAGGACGTTTCTTACCTTCGATAATCCACGGTCCCTGAAAGCCAAGGTTGCTTACGTGAAGTCCACGGGTCTGGGTGGGATTATGTTCTGGGAGTACAACGCCGACACGGAAGGCAGCACTTTGTTAAAGGCATTAGCGGAGTGAATTAATACCGTATACGTGTGATATCTGAAATGCGCCAATTCCCTTGTCTGCGGACAAGGGAAACCAGATCGGTATGACGAAAAGCCACCGGCAGGGGATTTTCAACAACTTCCGTTATCCGTGCGTCAGCCCTTGCATCGGGAGGGCCAGACAGCATTTGGGCAGGTACCCAAAACATATAATCCACACGGAAATGAACTTCTTCCTCTTCGGCGCGGTTTCTTCTTGTCCGTCTTTCCTGTTGACCCAGTTCCCTGCCTCTTTCTATTTCCTCGATTTGCAGATCGGTAACACCGAATACCGCAAGGTGTGTTTCGCCACCGCCCCGTCCCTGCCATTCCATGGCAGAGATAATAAGAGGTGTGGGGCTGAATTCATGGGCCATTCTTACCCTGTTGATCACGAACAAATGGGTAACGGTGTTGATATCGTTCCTGCCAACCCCACGCAGGACAATGTTTTCCATTAGGTGATGATCCAGTTCGCCAAAAGCGTTGTAAAAACTTTCGACAACCTGAATGGGATACATGCCTTCCGTGGTTGGCCTTGCGGCACGGCTGTTGACAATGGTGGAAAAGACAAAAACCAAAAAGCCAAGTATCGCAAGGCTGGCAGCCAAAATACCGGCGTTCCGTATAACAAAACGCTTGGTGTTTACCGATGCGGTTTTGATTTTTAGGAACTGGTTTTTTTCCTTTTCCAGCACCAGCCTGTCCGCTTCCGAAACAGGCAGAACCAGCGAACTTATCGATGCGGCTAGACTGGTACGAGTGGCGGTCTCCTTTGTATGTAATGCCGCTTCCGATGGAAGTGCCGCTTCCAATGGAAGCGCCTCCCCTGGGGGAGGGAGCTGTATGGCCGCAAGCAGGTCGCTAGAAAGCGGCTTTTCCATTGCAATTCCGGTTACAACGTTTCTTTTCCCTTGCGGCGAAAGAACCCTTTGGATAAGGTCGGCGAGCCGCCCGTCCAGGCCGGGAACGGCAAGGCGAATCGGCAGAAAATTCCCGTCCCGCATATCCTGGTGAAGCGTGATGTCGTTTGTCGTGTTAAAAGGGGGAACCCCTGCGATAACCCGATACAGCATCGTTGCGGCGGTAAAGGCCGCTCGCTTGTTTGCTTTTGCGAGTTCGACTTGAAATTGGTTTTTGCCGGAGCCTGTAGGTCTGTAACCGTGCCGCGCAAGGTGATCCGGCTGCGTGGACGAATGCTGGTCTTGGACAAGTTCCGTGCCGCCAAAGTCGGGGTGTACATACCACTCATAGCCGCTAAAGTGAAGCGATTCATGGTCGGCCCTAAGACAACGCAGGGCCAGGGTGGGCGGCGCAAAAAAGACCTGGGCCGAGGCGACGATTGCCGCACAAGGCCAAAGCGGAACGGAAACCAGCGACTTTTCTTCCAGCGTAAGAACGGCCCGAAGCCAAAGAGCAATAGCGGACAAAGCCTCGTCCTGCCTGGCACTGTCATTTACCACCAGATCAAGGCGTTCCCCCTCGAACACAGGCCCCCAAACCACCATCGTGGGTGGGTGCGCCTTATCGTCCCCGGCGTATTCGATTACGCCAGAGGCCTTCCAAACTTCCACGGAACCCAGGTTTCCCGCATCGCCGGGACGGACAATCATCCCATGCTCCGTGACAAGCTGCGCAAGTTTCGCACGGGCAAAGGCACGGGCATCAAGGCCCGTGTCAAAGCCCATGACTTGTTTGCCGTCCAGCTCGAAAAGGAAAACCTGCCGTCCCATGCCCTGCGCCATTGCCCTCCGTTAGTTGGTTTAGTTGGTCGGTGAGAACAGGAACCTGAAGTATTCCATGTCCGTCGAAAGCATCGCATTGAACCCAGGCATGGTAACACGATACGACTCTATGGCACGCCAGAAAGTAAAGAACCCCTGGTTGCGCATATGCGCATCGGCAAAAATCCGTGCCGCCTCGGCATCTGCCGCACCCCTGATCGTTTCGGCCTGTTCGTAAGCCGCCGAAAGAATCTCGCGGCGCTCGTGCTCCGTTCGACCAAGCAAGCTTGCCATGCGGCCCTCGCCCTCGGAGCGGAAAGCCTGCGCAATCTGGCCACGTTCACGAATCATACGTGCGTAAACGCTCTGGGTAAGCTCGTCCGTGTAGCGCACCTGCCGTGTCACCACGTCGATAATCTCGATACCATACTGATGCCTGGCTATGGGGCTGGCACGGAAAAGCACCTCGTCGGAAAGTTCCCGGCGACCCCTGGCGATAGGATCGTGCTGACCTTCCGGCTGAATCATCGCGGTGATGATTTCGGCGTCAAGGCCGTCGCCAATGCCGAGCATGTCGGCGGCACCAACATGCCTCTCTATGATGTGATTGGAGTTCCGTACCATCTCTCGCAAATAGTTTTCCGCAACAACGGTACGCACCGCGGAGTCGATGATCTCGGAAAGCTTGAGGTGTCCGGCATCAATCGTGTTAATAGACACATAGAAAAGTTCGGGATTGATAATCCGCCAACGCGCAGTGACATCGACAAAAATAAACTGCATCTCCCGCGTGGGCATACTCCGTGCCTCGCCGTCCCAGGTCATGATCCGCCTTGGGTAGCGGACAACCTGGTCGATAAAGGGAACCTTTAAGTGCAGCCCCGCATCCTGGACAACGTTGACCACCCGCCCAAACTGGACGACGACAGCCTGCTCCCCCTCGTTGATAACGAAGAAGGGGCCTGCCACCACGATACCCAAAAACACCACAAAAGCTATGACAAGACCGCTAACTAATTTTTTCATGACATCCCTCCTTTACTGTTGTCCGCCAAGATTCAGCATGGGCAGGAAATTGCGCAGGTTGTGATCCACAAGCACCGTACCCTCCATGTTGCTGAAAATCTCTTCCATCATTTCGTAGTACAAACGCCGCCTTGTCACCGCCGGCGCCTGCTCGTACTCTTCCAGAACCGCTAGGAAGCGTGCCACATCGCCACGCGCCCTGTTCACACGCTCCACGGCGTAACCCTGCGCGACCTGTACCAGACGCTCGGCCTCGCCCCTTGCCCTGGGGATCGCCTCGTTGTACGCCCTCATACCATCGCTTATAAGACGCTCCATGTCCTGAATCGCCATGTTCACGTCCTCGAACGCATGTTGAACGCCAGCCGGCGGCCCGACGTTTAGAAGCTGAACCGTGAGCACGTTGATCCCCAGCCCGTAGGCGTTGAAACGCTCGCTCATGATATGCTGCGCCTCGGCCTCGATTGCGCTTCGCTCCCGTCCCATGACATCCATGATCGTGCGATCCCCGACAAGCTCGTTGATTGCCGAACGTGAAATGTCACGAATCGTGGGGATGCGATCCATAACGTTGAAGGTCCAGGCCCTCGCATTTTCGATGCGGTACTGGACAATCCATTCGACCTCGACGATGTTGAGGTCGCCCGTAAGCATTGTGGCCTCGGCGAAATGCCTGGCGTGTGCCGTCCCCGCCCCAGCGCGGATGGTCCTAAAGCCAAACTGCTCGGTCTGCACAGCCCCGGTGTTGACGATGTGGTGTCTTTCGATAAAGGGGATTTTGATCTGCAGACCCGGGTTTCGCGTACCGACATACCTGCCGAAACGGGTGATTACCGCCCTTTCCGCCTGGCCAACGATGAAAACGCTGGACGCAAGCACTATGATTGCGACGATTCCGGCGATTATCAAGACAAGGTTTCTTGGGGTTAGATGCTTGCTTACCTTAGCCGGGGTAAAATGTTCCATTTGAACGCCTCCTTAGGAACTTTTTTGGAAATTGCGCTGTTTTCAGCCCAGTACCTATCATGTATTGAAGAAGGTACCAGACCAGTATAGCCTAGTGACCGAAAACATACAATGAAAAAAGATCCGAAAGCCCCAACGTTACGAAATTACGGAAAAACCACGCTAAACGCATAAATGTCCGCACATATGGATTACCAGGATCGATGCTGTGTTCATAATCACTCCGAATGATAGTACAAATTCGCAAAATGCATTAATCGGGGGGAGCTGTTTTTCGTTCACTTTCCGCAAATGATTTTATCACGGCTTTTATAGGGGTGAGAACCCTTGTTGGCAGGATTGCAAGGTCGTCCAGGATGTCTTTGAACTGTACATACCGTGAAATGTCCATTTGCTGTTTGAATTCTTTGCCATTTACAAGGCACTCAACCGAGACCCCGAGGGCTGCGGCTATTTGTACCGCACGATAGGATTCCTCGCTCGCCACATCTTTCGATTTCGCAAGGCGGATACCGCCCGAACCTTCGGCAAAAGCCGCCTCGCCAAAGGTTTTGGCAATCTGGGCATTAAAGACACGCACCTCGCCTTCAAAGTCGCCTCCGTCCGGTGCCACCCTGGGAATGCCGGGGCACTGGAAAGTCCCCTCCGTGTACTTAACGGGCACAGGCTGGGGGATAAGTGCGTATTCGGTAATATCGTGCCTCCTTTGGCTAGGATAGTCCATACATGGGCTTTCTGCGACACAAATTTGAGTATGTTTTTGCATTTCCGTTTGACAATGTTGCCCGTAATTGGTATAATATCCACCATGACGTTGGTGAGGACTCCAAAAACCTGCCCTATATGGCATCGTGCCAGATTGACATACGACTCGGTGGGCATGGTGAATGCGCCGCCCAAAGAAAAGGCCATAGGGCTGTCCGACACGGATTTAGTTGCATACGAAAACAATTGCACTTCCTTTCGTCAAGCAGGTGGTGTATGAAAAAACATACACTTAACAAACATATAGTACCCCCCCCCCCCCCC
>Ga0209755_10002838_pt1 | contig 22772 bp, 13 predicted proteins | sample TergutCo191P1_FD_187301 | JGI IMG/M metagenome (GOLD analysis project Ga0209755, IMG submission 187301) | Cornitermes sp. P1 segment gut microbial communities from Petit-Saut dam, French Guiana - Co191P1 (SPAdes) (version 2) | ecosystem: Host-associated > Arthropoda: Insects > Digestive system... | reverse complement strand
CTTTATAATTATTTCGTACTTCGTTTAATTACTCTATGTCAACTGCGGACACTACATAGCGTTGAATAGATGATTGTGATAGATAATTTGAGGCCTTAAGACAAGGCCGCATTGCTCTACATTATCCAGGTATTTTCCTAGAGAGGAAAAGCACGAAAAATCTCAATCGTGTTTTCCAGTCAACAAAGATTCGTAAACGGGATTTTCTACTTATGAAGCCGTATTTTTTAAATTTGTTACTTGTAATTTAATGTTATAATGGCATGGAGGTGAGATGAATCAGGCAATTAGTTGCAATAACGGTAAGGAAGTGAAAGTACGAAATTTAATATAGTGAATCTACGTACTTATCTGTGGTAAAATTCGTACTTTTTTTTTAATTCCAAAAGTGGCTACAGTGCTAAACCCAGAAACATTGCCCTGCACATTTCATATAACGGCAATCTTTATTGTGGACATTCTTAATTTGTCCGGTAATTATTATTTGGAAGTTTCTTACAGCAGGTTTTCAAAGCAGCCAGCATATTGCTTGATAATTGCTGTGCCTGGCCGTAAATGGGACACAATTTGGAATGCTTCGTGAGTGGACGGAAGGGAATGTGGAATGATTTACTTCGTGGGCTTTGGCCTTAGTCTTGTATCTAATAATAACAATAATAATAATAAACCACTAATACTGAAGAAGGCAATAGTACAGTACGCCGTATAGTCAGTTTTAGGCAGAAGAGTGATATGAAGTGCTTGGTCAGTGAGAACATACTTTCTGAGAACCAGCTAAACTGCTTTGAAGGAAGCAAGTAATAATAATAATAATAATAATTATAATAATAGTATAAATCACCAAAACACAGAATCGGCCCCTGCCTTGTGGTTAAAACTGCAGTCAAAAGATACTGCCAACCTGTGAATCTAGAAGCAAATGATGCCAGATATGATATACCGTCGTCATAATCTTACAGCAGAACGAAGACTGTTTCCAGTAACATTTAAACTCTATACTTACGTCTGCTGTTCACAATTAAACTTTTCAAATAACTATTTAATTAATAGAAAGCATCGCTTCTGGTGCAATTATTGCAGCTGCTGTGAGACGGCATGAATCTAGCTATTAAAAATTTCACTCGTTCTGAACCTTGACATTAGACTGAGGTGAAAGGTCTTATTCACATTCGGGCGTTTTATTCTGGGGAAAAATAGTATTCTGAAGGTGATGGCGAAGAGGAGGGAAACCTGGGGTATCCGTTCTTCTGGGATAAGACATCGCGTCACTGGCTGACTGTTCTCGAATTTTCGAGAAAATTACCTTTTCTCGAAACGTTGGGGAACTGATACGAGTGACGCGAGGTCATGTTCTAGAACAGCAACATCTCTGCGTAAACCGATAAAACGCACAAGATATCAGCTCGCCCAGCCCATGACTCATCTGTTCTTACCGACACTTATTTTGCGGTGATTAGGTGATCTGCTTTTAGCAATTTTCTGAGAGACCTTGTGTTTCAGGAGCAGCAGACGCCTCTCCACATCGCTTCCCGACTGGGTAACGTGGACATTGTGATGCTGCTGCTCCAGCATGGCGCTGCCGTTGATTCCACCACGAAGGATATGTACACGGCATTACACATCGCGGGCAAGGAGGGCCAGGAAGAGGTAAAGTACCTTGTAGGACGCAGGATCATGGACCATATCGACACTGTGTACCTCATGGAGCGGTTCTATCTTAAGCGGCAGGAGACCTTCATTTAATGGGCAGCTAAGAAATGATAATTCTTCAGGGAAAGACAGTAACAAGCGAACTGGAGAAACAATTTTGTGTATCTTTCTAAAGTGATGGATGAAATATCTCATCCACTGTGTGTCACTTGCGTCCAAGCGTTATCGCAATTATTGAGTTATCGGTATATGCAGTGATATTCCTGTCCGGCGCTAATTTAGCCTGTGGTCAGATGTGTTCGCATTCGCTCCAGTTTTAGTTAGAATTTGGGAATTGTATAACACATCATCTTAAATGAGACTTAAGAGGAAACATGAAAGGAGTGTTTATGGACAAATTTCATTATTCTAAAAAAAAAAAAAATCTCTCTACACATAGTCTATATTACAGCTGTCTGCAGATGGCCTGCTGTCCCCGTCTATTTTGAAATATTTAACTGTGTTTTAAATTTACGAACCACTTAAATAAAATTTCTGTTACTTGAGACAAGAAATATAATGTTGATTATTAATTTGAAATTATAGTAATATTATTCTTGAAATAAGGTTAAGTAATATAACCTGGGTATTAATGTTACTTGATTAACCACGAGAAATGTTATTCTTGTTTAACGTCCAGTACAGAAACTGCAGCATTTGTAAATTCTTTTCTACACCAGAGTGAGACAGCACTCAATCTGTGGCATATTTGTGTTCTCAGTAGAAATACTACAGGAATTGTTTGTGGACGAACTGCCTGATCGTTTTATTTCTCTGCACATCTGTTGTATACTGACAACTTTTACATTTCATTTAAAGGCGTCTGTGTTATTTTACTGCATGTTACGTTTTACTTAGTTGAATATGAGTGAGATGAATGTTGGGATCGTAAAAACCACGATATTCCAAGGGGATCTCTGCAGTTTTATAATGGCTTTAAAGAAAATATAACTTCTGTTCACGTGCTTAAGTTAAGCACTAGACGTGCCTGTCTTTGCTTATTCCACAACAAATAATTTCCAATTTTAATTGCATTATGCTTTCACTCATTCTCTCTTCCAGCATTTCATACGTTTTTACTATTTCTTCTATTGTATGTGTTTAAAAACTAATTGAATGAAACTGTGTGATTCAAGATCAGTTTGTTTTTATACAGCTTTTCGGCAAATGGTGTCGAAAATGCCAATATAATTTTGACACTGCCATATGAGAAATTAATATTTTCATCACGCTATGCCTTATGATTAAAGTCTGAAACGTAATACATACCAGGTTGATACAGAATGTGATACTAAATGTTGTTTCAAAGATTGACTTATTTCCTAACATACCATGTTTATGAAAAATAAATATACTAAATTATAGCCAAACTTCTGTTCGTAGACTCGGTGGGTTATCGTAGAATTTTATCGATTAGGAGAGCTGAACGTACCATTCTTTATCATCGCCATCAGCATTTTGATCCCACTCTACCCGTGACTATTCTTGCACACTAAATTATCCCCGGTCCCTTCCAAAATAGACGATGACCTTGGAATATCCGCGAAATGTTTGGAATGCGCTGTTGGACTGTTTTATTTTGAAAATAAATATTAAGTTTTAATCATTGTCTCTTGTTCTTTTCATTTTTTAGTTATTTAATTTAATGTCACTGCTCACAAATATCTGCTCTTTGCCCACAAGTTTGTATCTTCTCAAATTTTTCTGTTATAAAAAGCCACTATACCAACTATGCTACCTCGGAGCCCTTATATATTATAAACAGCTGCATGTAATTGTAACATATGTACAGTTACTCTAGAACTTTCTTTGAAAGATGGGGGAGGCTACTGTAGCGGAACTATTCAGGATCATATCCAGTGCTCTTTTATATATTAAGATGCCGTGGAATACGTTTAATGGATAAAGAAATTTCTCATGTGGCGAAGTCTAATTTCATTGTCTATCCAGCCAGAACATTAAAATCTAGTATATTATAACACTGTAAACTGAAATAACGTTACAAATAGCCCTGCACAGCAGAATGCACACATATTCAGTGTGTTCAATGTAGGCTAGGGTTTCAAACCCTCACCCCTCGATGTCTGATTGCTGTACAATGCACCTGCATCTTTCAGGATATTACCATCGTAGAGCGGTAAATTCTTTCCGACATTTTGGGACAACCTATTGGCCCCAACTTCAAAGGCTGGTATTTGAACTCAGTTCTTCAGGACGAAAATCCGGCACTTCGTGGTCTGAGGATTGGCACAGCCACTGTAATATGTTAGACTCTGGAGGACGAAGATTTTTTGCCACATAGAAAACACATTTAATCTCCATTATAATGTGTCTGTAATCGACGTTTGTTGTGAAAACAGCAAGAAACTCATAAATAACCAGTGTTTATGAAGTGGAGGACTTCTTAATACTAAAATGTCTTATGTAGGGTAAGCGCTCTAACTGAAATAGGTCGAAAAACATACGATATGCCGGTATAACTCGGGAATTTTGGGTAATTTTGTCCGTCACTGTGGGCTTGGCGTCTCTCTCTGCTTATATCAAGCACTGTCTTGTATTCCGTAATGTAGAGTCCATTACCCAGCTCTAAACAGATTAAATTTTACGGATAGTGTGAACATCCCGTTGCGCAATGATAAGCTACAGACGCACGTCCTTCTAGATCACATGCTAATTGTTTAACGAAATATTTAGATCTGCACAAAGAAAAAATAAAGTGGACGCGTTCGCACATGCGCATACACTGCTGACGTCTCTAAATTTAGTGAAAGTGGGCGGGTGAGGGCCCGAATAACCGCCGCTTGCATTTAACATACAGAATCGAGGTTGGGGAGCATACACTGGACTGGAACCCTCGACCTTCAGGGTAAGACTTTAAATTTTATGGTGGATGTAAAAGGCTGTTTACTCATCTTGGAAAACCTGTAAAAAGCTCCTTTTAACACTAAATAGAGTGACTGTGTGAATTAGCATTAACTAAGTGTAAGAAGACCTGTATGAGCTTCTCAATGTTTTGTTATATCATGGGACGCCGTCTGTTCATAACCGATTAAAACAAAAGAAATGTTTAACATTTAGGTATGATTTACACGCATCGTAATATGAAACACGTTATGTGACGTTTCTTTTGTGGATTTTTATATTAAGTAAAAATAATAAAATTAATTGATTTCGAAATTTAGGTTTGCTGCTTGACAATTGAATAGAACATTGCGTAAGTGAATGGTCTGTAGTACCAAACGAAGACGTAGTGTTACACTGACTGTTAATACGTTGACGTCATTTCTCAGAAAATTTTACGGAACTTACTTTGTCTATATAAGCTTCGTCTAATAAATCTAGTGAGTGTTAGGCCATGAAAATAAGGACTGATGATGTACTAAAACTCTGTTACTTCATGATGCCTAAATTACTTACAAATATCCTTTGTTAAAATTGAGTTGAAACAGCATTACTTCACAAAACAAGCAGTCATTCTTAAGTCTGCAGTTCCTTCCTAGCGATAAAGTTTTCTTCACGGTGCCTAGAAAGAGTAGGATTCAGGCGTGGTCAATGTACTTTCTAGGTTACGGCTGTCTGTGCTGGCAGTCACTTGAAGAGCAGATGCTTTGCAATGCAGGCAATAAATGTTTGTCCTGACCGTGAGCGTACTGTGAGCGTACTCAGTGCCAATTTAGGAGCTGACAGGTGTCTAAACTCTCACTCCTAACACACAGCCAATTCGGTATAGCCATGATAGCAGTTAGGCTAATTATGGTGCGTTTAAGTGAAAGCTAAAATGAAGTGCGTATAGGCAAACACTTGTCAAATTTTCTGTTCGCCGTAGTATGAAAAAATGAGTTCTGGTCTCGATTGATTTTCATATTTCCTTTAATATGCGTTTTAAAAAATGTCCACAAAACCAATGGGGATTGAAATTTAATGTGGCTTATATTCTTGTCGAAGCAAATGAAGAAAATTTATAAGATGAAAATATAAATCAGATAATTGACGATACAAGAGCTTTATTAATATCTAATAAGGCGATTGATCTCGAAGCGACACGAAACTACATTTCAATGACATGCCATTATCAACACGTAGGAGAATATATTGACATATACATATATAATGAGATCTTCTGAACTGTGGTACAATTAATACATTTATATATCAATTGACAGCAAGAAATACACTTTCCTTTGGAAAAGAAACGAATGGAAGGTTAAAGACTTCTTTGGCCTCTTACCCCAAGCAGACTTATCGTAATTTTCCGTGATAGATCCAGCATGATAATTTTGAATTCAGAAAAATGAATCGTTTACATTTGTCACTAAGATCACAAAACTGTTAATGGGAGCAGTTTCGATTAAACCTTAGAAGAAGTCACATGTACCGATGGGAAAATGAGAGGGCAGTTTCGAAATGCGTTTGGGGGAAAGGTTATAAGATTGTTACTACACTGAAGAGGTAAAGGACCGACAGCAGCGTTGACCTGTGTTGGTAGCGGCAGTGAGTCTCCGGGATCTATTGCCAGAGGAATAGCCCTTTCCCAGGTGTCGTGTCCCACGTTCTTATATAAAAATACGTCGACCCTGTTGTAACCTGGCCATCCAAAACTAATTAAGGTGGTGCCCTCGGACAGCGTGCGTTCATCTGACAGCAGGACTTCCCAGTCTGCACCGGTGAAGCAACAGTCATTCAGGTAAGCGCACGCTGTTTGAGCGAAGTGTGTGCTACCCTGAGCGCTTCCCACACCTTTCCGAGCTAGCGAAAACTTGACGACGACAATGGTATCCAAGACAGCCGGTTTGTAGGTCACTTTATGCCTGCCTGAACTGAGCTGGAATGCGATATTAGGAAGTCTAACATAGCAAACGGCTTAGCTACAGTAACGGTCAAGTAACTTTCCCCATTAGCACTAAATGCTTAGCTACCCTGAGTGTTTAAACGCCCCTTGTTGGTTTTTTGTTTTGTTTTAGCTTAATCAGCACTTCAAAAATGTCGAAGTGACATAAACCAGGAATTTAATTTAGTAACATTTATTAAAACAAACTATTTTTAATTCCGGTAAATCAATATAGCCTTATGGACATCAGTGTCTCCGTGGGGTGCAGTGGTTCTATAAGATCTGTGAAAAATTCTGCACATTTTTTTATCAAACAACAGCTCCTTTGCATGACAACAAATATTACTGCTCATATTCCTTTATTAATCAATATTATATAACGCGGCCTCTGAATTCACTTGCCAGTTACAGCCTCTGCCGAATCAGAAGCCATCCTGAGCGAGATCTTTCTATTTTCCAGGCAACTGTCTACTATGACTTTAAATAACATAAGACCACTTTCTTCCCAGTCCTTTCCATTTAACCCTTGTTCATAATTTCACTCCTTTCAACACTTTATACCCTGTTACATAATACAGAATTGTTAGTGAACCTACCGTGAAAGGAAGAAGATAACACGCTGCACGACTTAATGCGCACATTCTTTGGACTGCTGAAACTTTAATTAAAAGGTCGCTTTAAACATCTTGGTTCAGAAACTTTATTTAAAGTAGTGTTAAGATATTTCCCTTATTGTGGGAGATTAATGTAGCCAGAATTTATCCATCATTTTTTGGGCATGGTCCCGAATCTTCAACCCATTTCAACATACGGCTGTAACTTATTGGAAAAAAAGATAGATAATAAAAATTTGCCATTGCACTCCAGGTATTTTAATGTTTAATAGTTTGGTTGGGATTTCATAGCATGTTTTCAATTTCGTTTAGACTCCGCAAATTACTGCATTTTTTTTCAGGTGGCGTCCGTTCTTCTTGAACACGGAGGTTCCTTGACTGCTACCACCAAGAAGGGCTTCACGCCTTTGCACCTTGCTGCTAAGTACGGCAACATGAAGGTCGCCAAATTGCTACTCCAGCGAGATGCTCCTGTTGATGCTCAGGGCAAGGTATGTAATTCTTGAGGTTCGTCAAAACGAAATATCATTCTGCCAATAGCCTACATGTTACTTAGTTGTGCGTGCCTTTAACAGATTGTTTGGTAGCCATAAGTTAGCTGTTGTATTTTAATAGTACGCTATTTTATAGCGAAGATTGCTAGCCTACATGATATAAAAGTATTTATTTTGTGAATACTTATTACTTTAAAGAAAACAGTAAACAAGAATTTAGGTAACTTCCATATGGACGAAACTTCAGGCTCCTTTGCTCTGTTGTTGTTGTTCCTGTAAAATTTATCTTTTTTTTAGCAGCAGACTTATAGTCGTTCATACTCGATTGTTGTGTTTTCAACGCCATCTCACAGCTCGTTCCATACAGAGTAACTAGTTTCTGTCCATCATGAAGACTAATCACATAATGCACCCAGGTCTCCTTTAAAGTGTTTTATTTTTGTCTGGTTTTGACCAAAACCGACATGCATCTACCATCTTAGTAAAAATCTCAGACTTGAAATTTATCGATAATCCGTCCGCCTTGAGTGTCACTGTTGCGTACGGATAGAAGGATAACATACATGACGAGGCTGATAGGCGATTTTGGTTACTGCTTTGCCTACTTACTTGCTCCATGGATCAGAGTCCTTTTTGATAAGCTAATCGGTTCTCAGCTAGTCAAGAAATTCCCCTCATTTTACGGAATACAAAGGTTCAATCCCGCATACACAAGTGCCCACCACCTGTTCCTATCCTGAGACAGATAGATCCAGTCCATACGCTCACATAGCACTTTCTGAAGATCCATCTCAATTTTATCCTCCCATCTATGCCTCGGTCTTGCAAGTGGTTTCTTTCCCTCAGGATTCCCCATCAAACCCTGTATACACCTCTACTCTCCCCATTCGTGCTACACTCCCCGCCCACCTCATTCTTCTCGATTTGATCACCCAAACATTATTGGATGAGGAGTACAGATCATTAAGCACCTCATTATTTGGTTTTCTCCATTCCCCTGTTCCATTCCCCCTCTAAGGCCCAAATATTCTCCTCAGCACCCTATATTCAAAAACCCTCAGCCTATGTTCCTCCTTCAATGTGAGCTAGCAAGTTTCACAACCATACAAAACAGGCAGAATTATAGTTCTATATATCTTAATCTTTATACTTTCAGATTGCAAAATGGAAGACAAAATATTCTTCACCAAATGATAGGAAGCATTCTCTGACTTCAATCTGCTCTTAATTTCTTCCTGAATATAATTTTGACTCAGATTTTCCCCATATATTTGAACTGTTCCACCCTTTCAAAGGAACTATTATCAGTCTGTATACTATGACTTCTTCGTTCAATCTGATCCTGAGACATGACCATTTACTTAGTTGTATCAGCATTTATCTCCAGTCCCAGCGTGTGGGATAGTTTTTGGACCACTAGGCAACCCAATTAACAGTGTTGAAATGGTTGAACTTAGTACATTTGGTCTGCTTAAATATTTTATGAGGGCAGATTTTGCCCAGTTGCTGTTTTATTGAATGTAATAATTAGTATTCTTACTGTAATTAAATTTTACAGAATGGAGTCACACCCTTACATGTGGCTAGTCATTATGATCACCAGAATGTGGCACTTCTGCTGCTTGATAAGGGAGCTTCACCCCATGCTACTGCAAAGAATGGCCACACACCACTACATATAGCAGCTAGGAAGAATCAGGTGAGTTGTATATGGGGGAAAAGTACACAGTTGCATTCCCCCTGGGCTTAGAAAGGGTAGAATATGTTTCAACACTAAGGTGCAATTTTAGAAACTAAATCAGTGGCATAATTTCACCTGTACAACCATAAGGTCATAAGCAATTTTAGATTGCAAGTTCTCAGGCTTTCTCAGCAGTGTGGTTGAGGCCTCCATTCTTTGGGGATGTGGAGTCATTTCATTGGGTGATTGTGCCATATTCAAAAAGAATGGAGGCCCCAGTTCTAGGAATAATTTACAACGACAGTACCGTAAATCTGTTTTAATTGCATCCAATCATGTGCTGATAGTGGTGTGTCAGGAATTTCAGAATAATAAAACCAATTTTTGAAGTCTGCTGATAAGATTACTATTGGAATGCCGAATAGGATGACCAGTAAAGTTTAACAGTTTAAATTCCCATTGGGTGCACCAGGAACATTCCTTTGCTGTGGACGCACAAATCTGTGGTACTCTTGGCTTTTTGTTCAGTGAATCTTGTAGGGCTTTTCTGTGAAATTAAAGCCAAAGAAGCATGAAACTGACAATTTTCCTCGCTGCCATCTAATGTAGAAATGTAGAAGTCTAGTGTTTATCTTTCATCTTTACATGTTTCTCTGTAGTTTCTATGTAATATTACATGTGTATTTTTGAGACTTGTTTCATATCCAGCTATCACATGACAGGTTTTTTTTTTATTTACAACAGGAATATGTGTGTATGTAAAGGCTAATTGTTGATTTTTCATAGTCCTTTATTTTGATATCACATGTAATCCAGTGCTAATGAATGGCATAAACCTAACTTCTGCTTCCAGATGGACATAGCTACCACACTGCTAGAGTATGGGGCAAAAGCTGATGCAGAATCAAAGGCTGGATTTACTCCCCTGCATTTAAGTTCTCAAGAAGGCCATACCGATATGTCTACTCTGCTAATTGAGCATCAGGCAGACACCAACCACAAAGCAAAAGTATGAAAACCCTTCTTATTTTTTAGGCTTAAACATTACATGTACTTTGCGTACTTTTGTTCAGCACTTCAATATGGAATAATTTTCTGAGGAAATTCAACACATGTGCGTCAAGCATTTAAACTACAAAAAATAAGTGGTTAGGGTAATATCTGGTGTAGGACTGAGGTCCTCATGTAGAAGCCTATTAAGAAAGCTTAATATTTTGCCTATTGCATGTCAGTGTATATTGTCTTTAATGTTGTTCACAGTAAAAAAACAAAAAGACTTTCTCACTAATGCATATGTACATGTTTTAGATATCAGAAACAAAAATCATTTATATTTACCTGTTGTAAGTTTATCTTGTGTTCAAAAAGAAGCTTCATAATTTTGAGGTGCGACATCCCCATTGTGTATTAAATCACAATAATCATAGTATTATTACTAGCCATAACCAAAAAAGCTGTAAGATTAATGAATGTTGAGGTGTTCGAGACCTTGGCAACAAGCTGTTTGAATTTGCATATTGTATTAGTTTATCTACTTTAGTATGTACAACCTGATGATTGCCACCATGATGGCTGAAACATGTAGTTGCTGATAGCTACCTACCATTGCTAGCTATAGATACCAAATATAGTTGTGTTTAGACTGCTTCACACTCACTTTGTGCACTTTGTACATTAGGAGTTTCATACTCTGGGGTCTAAATCGTTAATAGCCTTCCAAGCAATATTCAGAGTTACAGAAACGACAGGAAAAGATTTAAAAACAAGTTATACAGATATCCTATTATTCATTCCTTTTATTCGATTACTGAAGTTTTAGAATGCAAGATAGACAAAGATAATACATAAAGAACAAAACTACTTGTATGACTGACTACCTTAGTAGTAAAGTAAATGCTTTTATATAAATTATGTGTAAATTCTATAATTAGAGCTTTGAAATATTTCAAATGTCATTAGAATAAGCCTTATGCATGTAACTGTTCCATTGTGAATGATGACTTGGAGTAATACTTCGATTTATGCCTGTGAATGTGTTCATTTTGTTTTTACTGTCTTATCTTGTGAATGTATTTTTCTGTGTGTCTTGTGTTGTCTGATGTTTGTTGGCATATTCTATATTCAGATGCAATTGATGCAGAGACTGGTTCAGTGGAATAAATATGTATGTATGTATGTATGTATGTATGTGTGTGTATGCGTGTGTGTGTGTGCGTGTGTGTGTGTGTGCGTGCGTGCGTACGTACGTGCGTATGTACGTACGTATGTATGTATGTATGTATGTATGTATGTGTTTCAGGTTTCCTGCACAAACACTTTCTTATATATATATATAAAACTGAATTAGCTTACAATTAAACTTCTAAAGAGAAACTTTACAGTTATCCACTTTTCCTCAATAACAAAAGTTGATGGCAGTATCATTGTAATTTTTAATGTTTTCTGTTTCATGTAAAATATATGTTTGTTTGGCCTGTGTTATTCAGTTTTATTAGTCACTCACTATGGCAGCTTTTCTTTGGACTTTTCTTAAAGTAATTTGTTATTTATCACTGCAGTGCTATATCAGTGATTTCTGTAGATATTCGACGATCAGCATGCAATGACAAAAGGCATTATATTATTGTTTTTGAACTACGGAAACTGATTACAGTTGCTTGACAGATGTGTCAGACTGAGAAAGAGAGAAACTCTGACAAAAGGGTCATGTATTTGAGTTTCTGTGATCCTTTTTGTGTATATGTCCTTATGCTCTTCACCTTAGCCTCATCCAGTTTAGTTATAATTTTCTTCTTTCATGTAAGCATTATATTTTCTCTAGAGATTATTTTCACAATTATTGTTGTATTTACTCCATATAAGCGTGTATTTGTTTTATTCACTCCTCAATGTGTTGTTAATGTGCCACAATATTATAACCTTACACTACCTAATGCTTGCATGATAAAAAACTTGTAGGAAAAGAGTGTGGTCAGAGTAAGAGATACTGGTTGTTGTGAGGAAAAGTTTGTTTTTAATTCTGTTATGGTCTTTTATCAACCACGTTGATACTTGTAATATACACATGAATATTCATGTAACAGGTTACTAGCCCTGACCTACCATTGACAATTCAGTAAGTCCATATTATCATATTTATTGACAGAATGGACTGACACCATTGCATTTGTGTGCCCAAGAGGACCGGGTTAATGTGGCATCAGTCTTGGTAAAAAATGGTGCTGAAGTGGATTCCACCACCAAAGTGAGTACAGTTAATATATGATTAGATGTTTTGTAGATGTTTTGGTTTACTTAAAGTTCTGTTATCAGCTGAAAAGTAAAACAATTTATGTCTCTTGAAGCCTTGAAAATGTTTTATATTCTTCGGTAGTATTCCTCCATTTATCAATACAATTATCAAATCAAGTAAAAGTCCTTTTCATAATGACATATTATTCACATCTTGACAATTTGAAATACATGATCCTTAACAAGGAGCTCGCAAATTTTAAAGTTTAATGTTTTATTCATTTTTCCACATAGAATTATGAGGTTTATTTTGAAATATTCAGTACTTCTTAACAGATATTGTGGTGATTAAATTATGGAGGGTGAAATGGTTGGGGTGTATGCCATGTATGGAAGAGACAAGAAATACATCCAGGGATGTGTGGGGAAACCTGAAGGAAAGCGGTCACTTAAAAGACCTAGTCATAGGAAGAGCGTGAACCAAAATTTTCTGTTCTTTCTTGGGTTTTCGCAGATATAGAGGGGACTTAGATAAAGAATTCAACCAAATAATAAAACTCCAGATTATGGTCTTGTGCCTCACAAGCTGACTAACTTTGTCTAACCCATCTCAGCATAACCAAATGTAACCTAGCAGCATGTAACACCATAGGAACAAAAGCCACTATGGAATATGGTTTGGCTTCAGGACCAAAACTCATTCTACACTCTGATCAGAGCAAGACAGAATTCAGAAAAAATAGTATGGTCATATTTGGTTATGCTGTTATGAGATGGATTGAATATTTTTGTTGTTATAAACAAGCATTGTTCTAACTGAGCAGTTTAATGTTGTGGTTAACAGTGAGGAAGTAATGATACCACAGAATACGTGACACTATAAATGAGGTGTTGCATAAACCATTGTTGTTATAATTCGGTTCTATTTAATCTATATTTGCACTATTCAGTGATTACATATTATTGGCTAATTTTCAGAATTGTCATATTCTGAGATTGATGATGTTTGAACATCTGGATTTCCAAAAACATAATGACAGTTTAGTTCAGTGATTTTGGTTGTAAATATGACATGCTAATAAAACTTTGACCTTTTTGTTAGTGTACTAATGGATTATTCCACAGTTTTATACTTTTCACCTTTGTATTAAAATTGAAAACTAATATTTGTGTTTTAGTAATTATGCTTGGTATTTGGTAAAAAACTATATTAATTTTAGTGTTGCTATGCATATGTTCTTTAATCTGGGAATACAAGGGGAATCTATGTATCTGTATATGCAAACAGGCGGGTTACACACCTCTGCATGTAGCCAGCCACTTTGGACAGATCAACATGGTACGTTTCCTGTTACAACATGGTGCAAATGTGAAGGCATGTACTAGTATTGGGTACACACCACTTCACCAAGCTGCACAGCAGGGCCACACCAGCATTGTAAATCTGCTGTTGGAGAATAGTGCACCACCCAACTCACTGACCAATGTGAGTACCTTGATTTTAGAACAGAATTAAATCTTCTTGAAATAGCCATACCCAATGCAATTTAAGTTTACATATTAATGCATTAGATATGTACAAGTTTCATTTTTGTCCCTTGACATAGGGTGAATGATCTTAATTTGTGTCTTTGCTGAAGTAAATTCCTTTTACTGCAGATTTTGTTGAATGTTGAATATTCATTCTGATACTGCCTATTTTTATATATGCCATCAAAATTTTGGTGCCTGCAAATGATCACACAATATGTCATTATGTTACATGAACAGCAAGGACAAACAGCACTGTCCATTGCCCAGAAGCTTGGCTACATCAGTGTCGTAGAATCACTTAAGACTGTCACTGAGCCCTCCATCCACACCAATGTGGCACTTGGAACTGAGGAAAAGTATAGAGTTGTTGCTCCTGAGACCATGCAAGAGACTTTCATGTCAGACTCTGAGGATGAGGGTGGTAAGTTACATGTTCTCTGTGGAAACCTTCTGTAGCATGTTCATTGTATCCTAAGATGCTGTTATAGTATGTGTGTGTACTGGACGTTCCAGTGGCGTACCCAGGAATTTTGTTCGGGGTGGGGGTTCAACAAATTCAGCTGAGGACAGAGGATAGAGAACGGGGATCTGGGAGGCAGTAGCCCCCTGCCCCCTAGAAAAGAGTTCTGGAGGCAGCTGTAATTTGGTACAAGAAATTTCATTTCATATAATAAAAGTTTCTTAATTTTTGGTATTTTAAGACTATTTATGATGAAAACCAATTTATTTGTCATTGCTAATGTAAAACAATTACGAACTTAGGTATTTTTAGAATTTTACTGCCATTTTTTCTGAATATCTTGGAGCGCTGGCGCCCTAAATTCAGCAATTTTTAACAGTTTTTACAATCGGTTTGAGTTTGGCACGAGTTTGCAGGGGGTTCGGAATTTTGGGGGTTTGAACTTCCCCCCCGTTAAGCTACTGGGACGTTCCAATACTGCCCACATTCTAAATTCCATCGATGAATTTAGCTGTGAGGTTGGATTTTACTATCTGACATTGTTTTCTAGAATCAGAGCATGATAAATTCAATAAAGAAGTTAAAAGTAGGCTTGGCACATAGTACAGAAAGGGGAATAACGTGTACCAGGGGTGCACAAATTCCAGACAACTGGTTTCCCAGGCAAGTAATTATTTTTGTGGTGATGCCTAATATTTTCAGCATAGTTATTGTAATATTTGTCCTTTCATATAATTGTTCATATCATCTCACATGCACCAAGCAGGAAGGTTCAGGTAACTGTAACATTCACAGTGCACTCCAAAATTGTGGGTCTGCAGTATGGAAATTGCTTCATATCACAATTCTGGTATCTAGAATTTGGAGAAGTTTACTAAGTTTTGGAAATTTTTGTGCATTTTATATTCACGTTCATTTATTTGGTGACCATGTACATGTATTGATGGAGACACAGATGTAATGATACCATATGTTCTTGGATGTGATGCCATGCAGTGTGGTAAAACTTAACTGATATGTGGGATGAATGTACTGCCCCATCAGTGTAGAATGTTCAGAGATATATTCTTCTGCCCTGAAGATGTAGGCAGAATATTCTTCTGATAAATCAGTAAACTTTCTACCAGATTACATGGCATCACATCCTAGAAGAAGTGATATTCATAGTCACTGCCATGAAACTCTCAGAGCTTACAAAAATGTTAGTCTGTGGGATGCGAACAAGTACCTAAACAAATCAGCAATGGTGGAGGTGCCCAGTTCAGATAGTGGCCAGGGCATCAGCTTTTGTCCACTAATTTTTTGCTTTAGTCAATGTAACAAATGCTGGGATAGTAAAGTCCGTTAGGCCACGTATTGTTCCTGCCAAATCTTCATTCTCAGTTGTCTTACTATCTGTGCTCTATTATCTCAGACACTGAAAACATCAACAAGAAAGAAAATGATCAGCAAATTTGCAGTTCCAGATTAATTTTATTCTGGTTCATGTGGAAAATAATGCAAGTAAAGCTCTGTGTTAAGCATATTCTCTGTGTTAGGAGTTATGACAGTTTCTTGGAACTGTTGATGCATTTGTCAAGTAGTGGAATATTCATGCCTGAAAATGATCTTAAATACAGTAAGAATGTCCTGTATGAATGATGACACATAGTAAGGGATCCCATTTTTAAAACACCAACAATCAGAGCACCTAATAACATGTAGGAGTTGGGGTTGGGAAAGAAAGAAATTTCAATCTGTCATACAAAAAAAAAAACAGAGTAATTTATTTGTGTTAATACAGCAGGCTCAGATAAAAATTGTGAGATACAGATACCAAAAATAAACAGTAATAAGGGGAATACTACTCAAACTCAGATACTTAGTTTACTTACTGATTTTTCTTTACATATCCATCCACATCCTTGGTAGTCTTGAGTCCATACTCCACAATCACTAATCTACACATTCTTCTCTCCTTCTTGTGTTCCTTTTTGTTAATGGCTGTTTTATGGCTCTGCTACTCCTACAGATATTTTTTCCCACTGTAAAAAAGTCAAAATGTTCATAAACATTGTCAGAAATGTAGTATTTTTATGACCTTGAAAACCCCAAATAATTTTGGCATCCTAAACTGAACTTTGTGGAAAATTGGAACAGAGCTCTGTAAGGCCAATAAAATGGGAACCATTCTGGAAAAACTGGCACAAATGGGATCCCTACATATAGTACAGTTGTACTAATGTTTTGTTTAAATGTTTATATGTCTAGCTGTGTGCATGCACATACTGAAGTACCTGTGTTGAAGGATGATTTCATGAGATTTTAATCTTAATTTAAAGTGATACCAGAGGAAACATAGATATTTCCTCATGGACTACATTGCATAAATACATTTCTCTGCTCATTATTTAAGAGGAACTCATACCACTGCTCTAAACATTATCATGCTGTGCAATAAGATGCCATATCAAACAACAGCTAACACTTGGAATGTACTGATGGTCGGGCTGGTCTTATTGAAGGTGACCCTGAACTGTTGGATTCTACTGGTGTTTATGGGAAACCCACGCACGCCCAACACATCTACTTACCTTATTACGAGGGCCAAATGCTGCTTATGCGTAAGTGCGTCCCGTTCGTCTGCCTGCGAAGTTTCCAATTCTCGCTTTTCGTGACAGTCGTTATTCCCATGCTGTGCACAACATCTGTCAAAGTTAACAGCTGTTGAAGGTGGTGCAGGTACCATACTGCTGTGGTCCTTGTTTCATGGTCCAGAATGTTTTGACTTTGTCATTTCTAAATTTAACTTCTAAAGGAATACAGTATCTTGGTTTTAATTTTACAGCTGTTAAAATACAATTTGTATCTTTTGTCCTGTCACAGAATCAAGGTCTGCATTGCTTTCACCACCCAAGCAGATTTTGTGCACCTCATTGCTTTGGTTATGGGCCTGCTGCCTGTCCATTCGTACATACATGCTGTGAGGTGTTGGGAATGCTGGGTTTGTTATCATTTATCCTGTTTAGTTAAATCCTCAGAGGCAATATTGTGTGGCCTGGTGACAAGCTGTTTATGGCAATTTATATTCTGCAGTACTTCCTGTTATTAGTCACTGTGTTTGGGTGTTTATGAAAGTTGATATGCAGTTATATAGACTTTGAGCTTAGTAGTCTTCTGTGTATGTACTTGCGCGTGTGCGCCCACACACACACACACACACACACACACACACACACACATACACACTCACACTCACACACACAAACACACACACAATATGCAAAGCATTTTACAGAAAGATCAGTAACTGGTTTCTGAGATACAACACACTTTCTCCCATAAGTGTATACCAGGTTACTAAAATTCTGAAATATGTGCATTAAGTTATAAATATATTTGTTACAGACAAAATAGTTATGTTTAAGTGAAGTGATTAGTTTTAAGGTAGTTCCACGCAACTGTGAGAAACCCAACAGGGTATAGAGCAGGGCTGCACAAATCTGGGGGCGCCAGTTTGCCACGGTGACTAAATTGTGAATGGTTGCTCCTAGTATTTGTGGGTCCTCTACAGTAGTTTTGTTTTGTCTGTTTTTAGTTTAGTACGGTCCTTGCTTCATATCATCATTGTGGTGCCTAGAATTTTGAGGCACCACCTAGATTTTTGGAAAATTTGTGCACCCTTCCTGTAATGGTGTTCAACTTACTTTCAAAATAAAAATCTCTATTTGCTGGGAAATTCCTGTTGAATGACATTTTGGAGACTGAGATGAATGATATTAAGGATAAAAATGTTGCATTTTCTTGGTATTTGATATGTTTTTAGTGCGGAGTTTTGGGTGGTGGGAAGATGAATAGTGTCTCTACTTCAGTAACTGCAGAGATTTATGTTCAAGAATAGGTCTGTCATCAGAATTAAAGCCCAGTATGCACAGGTGTATGTGAGATGGTAGTTGTTTGGTCTGATAGTGGCAGATTCCAGCAGTTGCACTATAGATGTAGTGATGTAGACTGGTAATTGTAGAGCACAAATACCACTACACAAGAAAACTGCTTTCAGATTAGGAACTGCGATACTGTACTTATTGAGTTATTGAAGAATTAAAATAGTGTGAATTTTCATGTAATACAAGGATATGCCTATTATGATTTGATCATATTGGAATTGAGTTTTCTGTAATATACAATCTCAGTACATCAGAGATTATTATGTGGACATAGACTGCCACCAAAGTACTGGCACTTGATGTACAGAACACCCTCACTCAATTTTGTGTTATGTATACTGTGCGTTTTCTTACATTCAGTATACTAACCAAAAAATGCTCTAAGTAAAATACAATACAAAACAAATCATAAATATGTTGTATGTTAAGTGCCATTTTAAAATCTTCAATTTTTCATTTTTATGAAAATAGTGAGGGCAACTGGCATCTAGAGTGTGTGTCATACTTGAGAGATTATTTTTGTACTAAACTCCCTGAGGATGGCACCTTGGTGACAAAACACATAGGAGTTGGCACTTAACATGAAGTTGAGTTTTATGATTGTTTTTTATTTTATTTTACTTAGTGTATTGTTTTGTTAATGTGTTAATATACTGAACCCCCCACAAATTCAGAATATGTTATGGTATGCATGGAGCTTTTATACTAGCACTCAGATTTTATTAGAACATAGTCATGGATGTTATATTATCAGAGGACCCAAAAGACAAAACTTTGAGATGCTTATAAAATACAACTCGGGTTCACCATGTTAGTCTGTTGCAGCTTTCTACTGCTGTTTTGACAAACTTTAGTTTGGGAGGCTCTTAAGGAAATGTGGTGATACAATGCTGAACAGTTAGAATGTTATGGCAGTGTGCTTAGCTTAATAATGTGGACTGAAATGAGAAGGTAGATGTTAAGTTCTAGATATTACTGAGGCACAAAGCACTGAATAATTCACTAGTTTACCTACAATAAACCACATTAGTTCAATTAATTTTTATACACATTAGTACTACTTCCAAAACAAGAGTGAGGAAGGAATTTTCTATTCCAGGTTCTTACTTAAAGATGTGCTAATTTTTGCCACTCGTGTTAATGGTAAAATGTAATTTTTAATTTTTACTGCACTGCAGAAGTAAAGAGTAACATATCACAGATTTGTAGTGATATATGTGGCATATATCTACATGATAGTTTAAAAATGAAACTGTATATTCATGATTACAACTCAATTGTTTTCATGAATTAACTATACTGTCCTGCCCACATTTATTGAATTCTTTGTGTTAGCAGGTGCAGACCCCTATATTATGTACCAGCATGTTATATTGTAGAATGTGGAAGGATGTAACACTGACTATACAAAATCGAACTGACCGTTCTATTCTGCACATTTTTAAAGTGGCTCATTCCATACATCAACAAAGATGTGTTATTACATTGATTGGGATGATTCAGAATATGTAAAATATATATTCAGAAATCCATCTAATCCTTTAGCTACTTCATACATGGAATAATGATGTTACTTTGTGTAGATAAGTATGCACTGTTGTTACACTAATGGGGATACAGGAAATTTTTGAACTGGAATCACTGAAAATGCAATTTGCAAGAATAAGAAAATTGTTGGAAATAGTCGTATACTAAGATGTGATGCTGCAAAGCCTGACCAGATGTTCAAAAGTGTTAAAGAGGAATCTGCTGCTTGCAGATTGCTACACACATGCCAGAGACAGTAATCATAGTCATGGCTGTACAAACACTGACTCTTGAAATCAACTTGCTGCTAATGTTATTACCTTCTGCAGCTGTTTAGGCCAAATTTTCTCGTTACTGAGACATATATACTGCACGTTAAAAGTTATTGTCTGATTACTTTTATCTATTCTCATCTTTCCTATCAATTTCTTGCCTTGTCATATTAGAATATCACTGCTTTTTCATTGTGACTTTGAAAAGTAAAGAAGTGATGATATCTCTTAGGTGTTCCATGTGAAATATTTTGTGTCTGCATAGTGTTTATCTTCCTTGCTACATCATATACAAATGGTTATTTAAGACTTTTTTTTTTTTGTATATGTATTTGTAATTACTTAATTCTACTGTGGCAACAGTAGCATGTATTGTGATAGGTGCAAGTGATGTTGCATGGGTTACTGATGCATGCTGTTGTTGGGTACAAAGTACTGTATGTTATGAAAACGTAAAAGTTGATATTCATTCAAAATGCTCTTGAAGATAAGATGATTTTACAGTTAATGGAGGAAGTGCGGACTATTTTGTAAAAGTTTAGAAAGTTGTACAAGATTCACAAACAAGGAAATAGATAAGTAGGTACCAAGAATATCACTGTGATTTGTAACTGAATCTTTGTAGTGGGAGTTCAAAATGAACTTACTATTGTTTACAGAGTTTTTAGTAGGGAGATTTTGAAATTATTTCAGGCCTTTGTTAACAACATGGTGACATAGTTAGTATAAATGTCACCATTAACATATTATATTATAACATATTATAAAATATATTATATATGACATGATAACAAGTTTTAAAATATCAACCCACAAGTGTTTGTTAAATGAATAATTAAATTTTGAGGTTCCTTAAGCGTTAAAATTATTAATTTTAACCCTCCATGACCAAATTTAATTTACACACTGCAATGTGTTGCAGCTGTTATTAATTTGAAACTGGGTTGAGAGTGATTTACAAAGGTCAGTGGGTCAGATGTGGAAGAGAAGTTTGTCCTTAGGCTATGCCCATAGAAGAAATTGTTTTCAGAAAATGAGTTAACAGTACTACGTCAACTGCTGCTTTTTTTATGTTCACCCATCTAGGTTGGAACTCTGTTATGTAATGAGTTTATGTCAGACAGATTATATTGAGGTTTCTGTTCTTCTGGAATATGATGCCACATTCCTGGGTAATCACCATCTGATATTAGGACACAGTATAGCAGCCTCATAGTCAAAGGTCGAAAAGGACCTCTGGACATTTTCATCCTTGGTGATGAGACCACTACATTGTCTCAAAATGCTGGGAACAATTACTCAGTGATGCAGTGTTATATCCTAGAAGAATCAAAACCTTGGTGACACCATTGCAAAAACCTAAACACTTGCTTGGTTTATTTTGTGTCAGTAAATTTTTAGTGAAAGGCATTGAAAGGATTTGTGCAAGAAACATGAAAAATCTGATACAACTTATTTTTTTCTACCATAAATTGTGTCAAACAGGTATCTGTTTAGTGGCAGGCTGTGTCCTCCACAAGAGTCCCCCTACTCACAGGCTGGACACTTCTGTTTCGTTGCACAATATTTCAGAGAATACACTTCATATCTGATTATTTTATGACAATTTATGTTACAGGGCACTTTTTGTTGGATAATTTTTTTCTGAAACTTTGGTCACCTCTAGAGCAGTCACTACAGTTTTATAAACATCACTTATTCCGTGACCAAATCACTGTACCATAAAGGTTAATATGACATAACAGGAATACCCCAGGGATTGAAGCCTGCAAGTTTGGATATATTAAACTACAGTGAGTTCAGCTGATGCTTGTTTCCAGCTAAGGCACAGAGCATATGTTCCAGGTGAGGACACAATGCTGAGTGACCAACCATACCGCTACCTCACTGTAGATGAGATGAAGAGCCTTGGAGACGACTCGCTGCCCATCGATGTTACCCGAGATGAGAGGATCGACTCCAATAGGGAGTGCATGGGTAAATATTTTACATATTCTTTTCTAATGGATTTCAGAGATGAGATCTTTCACTTTCTGTCTGTGACTGTGTTCTGCAGCCAATCTCTTCATTCCCCTGCCCTTCACTATGACATCAGCATTGTTGAATGCTCTGTACACCTTCCTGCAGAGAAGTGACAGGTTGCAAATTTCCTTCACATCATAACTTCTGTTTCTTTTGATAAATTTTTACTTTATTTTAGGTTTGGTGACAAGAATCCTTCTATCATTAATTATATTGCTATGTTTACAGTGAAAATTTGAAAAATATATGTATTTGCTTCACTCTGTCTTCACGTATAATAGCTAGAAAAATGGATTACTGGAATGGGCTTAGTGAAATTTGTTGGCATGTTCTGATTTATTTAAAAGTGGATGTCAGTACTGGACACATCACATAAAAACTTTCGCGTGGTTTTGCACAGTGTCAAGTATGTGTCACACATAACTTGCAAGATATTTGTCCAAATAAACAATAATTCATCCAAGATTTGTAATGCAACATAAAACACCCCCCCCC
>Ga0209755_10002836_pt1 | contig 22776 bp, 21 predicted proteins | sample TergutCo191P1_FD_187301 | JGI IMG/M metagenome (GOLD analysis project Ga0209755, IMG submission 187301) | Cornitermes sp. P1 segment gut microbial communities from Petit-Saut dam, French Guiana - Co191P1 (SPAdes) (version 2) | ecosystem: Host-associated > Arthropoda: Insects > Digestive system... | reverse complement strand
CTGTTCATACATATAAGTATCGTTATTTCTAAACCTATGACTTTCATCAATAAGTATAAGGGCAAAATTATTTTGTCTAAAACTATTTTTCTTTGTATAATTTAGCACTGCGCCTTCTTCAGAAAATTCCTGCTCATTGGCAGCATCACCAATAACACGATCAATACTGCCAATAGTGATAATCTTTATATATGGAGCTATTTTAAATTCACGTTCTTTATCAAAATAAGCAATAGAAGATTCCCAATTAGATTTTATTGCCGGAGGTGTGACAATAAGAACAGGACGATCTGTTCCATTCTCAGATAAAAAACGTTTTATGATCATTATGCCGATGTAAGTTTTACCTAAACCAACTACATCGGCAAGTATGAACCCATGATGTTTATTCATAACACCAAATGCTTGATTCACTGCTTGTATTTGATAATCCAAAACTTTAAACGATGGGTTTTTTGGCAAAAAGTCTTTTTTTCTGTCTTTCCAACTGGTATCAATAACATTGCCAAATTGATCTATCAAATATTTTATATATGTCTCATAAGGCGAGAGAATAATAGGTTTATCTTCTTGAATAATTTTTTCTTTTATTATCTTCTTTGCAATGGGTGAATGGAGTATCTCTTCATGAAACGAATGGTTCCAATCTTCACTGTTTTCCCACATTTCATTGAACCAAAAAATGTGTCCTTTGGTTGGTGAACCAGGTCTAGGATCTGCCGTTACTAACGTTGTATTAGTTTCAACATGGTTTAATTCAGCATTTTCTTCCAACCCTTTCTTTGTAAAGTTGGAACTTCCTAAAATCCCAACAGAATCTGTTTGTCCAAAAAAGATATAGCATTTCGCGTGAAGAAATTGTTCATGGTCTTTTTCTTTTTGCCCATATATTTTAATTACAAGTTTATTAGAATTATCAGAAAGATAAGTAAGCAACAATGAAATGACAGGTTCATATTCAGGTTTTAATTTTAAATCAGAAAGATCACGACGAAGATAATCACCAGGGAAATCCATATTATCTTTTGGATTAAATTTTTGATATGAACGGATTATAGGTTCTCTGCCAATTAAAAGCTTTAATGAAGTATCTGGGCGTTCCAAAAAGACTTTCATTTCTTCACAAACCAAAGCTAGACCGGGAATATCTATATAACCAGTAGCGATCATGACCTCAGTGTATTCTGGGTTTCGGAAAAGTCCCTTTAGCCAATCCCTCAAACAAAGTGAACTTGAATTATCAAGTAGAGTATTACTCAAAAATTCTCTCCTTCATGATGTAATAATAATACTTTAAATAAAGCGGCTTACCCCCCCTTACCTCAACACCCTCACCTTCACATCACGAAACATCGCTCTTTCCGCGTTTGTATCCCTACCCCCTGTGTACTCAACGCTGACTGTCGCGGCGGCGGCGCCCTGACCAAGAGCGATGGGGGCGCGATAGTAGGCTTGGTTTTCCCAGCGTAATGTCCCCTCTAAGATGAGCACGTAATCGCCGTCTGCGGCTGCGGAGCCGTGGTGGTCGGTGCCGTCCCATGTGTAGGTGACAGTCCTTGTGGAAGGAGTGGCGCCGCTTACGGCATCAATCTGGGTTTTTGGCATGGCGTTGAGTTTTGACTGCTTTACCCAAAGAGGGATGGAAGTCGGTCTGTTTTTGAAGCCGCCTGAGGCTGTCCAGCGGGTTGCGAAAATGGTTTTTACATACTGACCTTGCGCGTCCTCAATCCAGATTGCGTATTGATTGCTGGCGGCGCCGCTCTGCCGAGTGAAAGAAAAACTGATCTCCGCGGCAGGAGCAACCGTTACTGTTGTTTGCGGTACTGAGTTTTGCGCCGCGAGCTGCGCCGTGTTTTGATTCGGCGCACATGAAAAAAACGTAATCAAAATTATCAAAATAAAAAATATTCTTTTCATTTTAAGTTCCTTTTTTTGTTAAAACATTCTACATTAAAACATTCTATCATAAAAGTATATTTAACGCAACCGCACGCCGACAATGTGCCGCTGACATCGTGTCGCTGACATCGTGTCGCTGACACGAAGCTTGCGGTCTCTTGACTTAAAACTGTTTTTTTTACACAATGACATGGTATGGCTGATATACGTCAAAAGCAAAATCCTGTATCCCGTGATTGGCTGGAAAGTCTCAGTATGGGAGAATTGATAAAAGTAGCTGATGATTACGGTGTTGACATTCCTGCCGACATGGAAAGAATTTTTATAATCGAAGATATACTGGAAAACTTTAACACCGAAAATGAGCAGGATGAAAAAACTGAAATAATTGTCAATCCTTCTTATTCGGAACCTGTGATGCTGCCGAAACAATACAACATTTCTTATATCGATGTTATTATCAGAGACCCGTTATGGGTTTTTGTTTTTTGGGAAATAAAAGGACATGACAAGGAAGCTCATGAAAGCGCGGCTGATTTTAACGGTTATAGTCTGCGGATAATTCCGTTAAATGAAGGCGAGACGGAACTGCAGGCAAAAGAGAATTCCTTTACCATATCAGTTGCGCCTTCGGACAGCGCAAGATATCTGGGGTTCGCGGAACATACTTCAAAAAATTCAGGGCGGTATATGGTAAAATTAAATGTTCTTCGCGGTGATACCGAAACGCAGATTGCGTCAACCCTGCCGTTTGATCTTCCAAAATTGTATGAATATGAAACAATCGCCGAAAAGAATTTAAGCCCGTTAATTCATCTTTCGGGAATTCAGGATTTAACAATAACGATGAATACAGATCGCCAGCCCCGTGCAAAGAGGCCGTCATGAGATTGAGGTTTTAGATGGATTACCGTTATGCGATATCTTTGATATTTGAAGCTCACCTTCCGTTTGTAAGAGAATACAAAAAGGATGATGAGTTATCACAGTTAGGTGAAGAAGGGCGCTTTTTCGATTTTGTTTCGGAATATTTTCTTCCTCTTCTTGAAACATTAAACCGCCTTGAAAACGATCACATACCTTTCCGAATCACTATCGCCGTTTCTCCGGTGCTTTGCCACATGCTCAATGACGAACTTCTTCAGAAAAAATATCTGCACTATATTGATAAGCAAATTGAATTCGGAAAGCACGAACTTGATCGCACTGCGGATAACGCCGATTTGAATAATCTGGTTCAGATGTATTTTAATCAAATAACTGAAAGCAAAATCGCGTATACGGATGTATATGAAAAAAATCTTCTGAAAGCGATTGATTCATTCAGGCGCAAAGGGAAGGTTGAGATTATGGCAAGCTGTGCGACTCACGCTTTTATGCCGTTTATCAGCCGCAATCACGAATCAATGCAGGCTCAGATGGAAATACCCGCCTCACTTTACAAGAGGCACTTTGGCGGCGTTCCGCAGGGTTTTTGGCTTCCGTGGCTTGGCTGGGATCAGGAGCTGGAGCCGTATTTAACCGCTAACAATTACACATACACCGTATTGGACAGCCACGGTCTTCTGTTCGGCAACCCAATGCCGGAAAAAGGCTGTTTTTACCCTGTTAAAGCGCCGGGCGGCGCATATATCTTCGGAAGAGACCTGAAAGCTGTAAGGGAGATCAGAAAATACGCGGCCGACGAAATTTACCGCAACAGCGAGCGGGACGCCGGCTATGAGTTGGCGCAGGAAATCATAAGCCCGTTCCTCACTGGAGACAGCAAACGTCACAGGACAGGATATAAATACTGGGCGCATTCGGCGTCCGCTTATAACGGAAACGCTCAAAACATCTATAACCCAAAAGCGGCTTCGGAAAAAGCCTCAATACACGCGAAGGCGTTTTTGGAAAATACAATTGCCCGTCTTGAAGAGGCGTCAAAGCACATGGACAAGCCTCCGATCAGCGTTAATGCGCATAACGCCGCGAGTTTCGGCGCTTTCTGGTACGAGGGTCTGCAATTTATGGAAAATGTTTTCAGAATGGCGAAAGACGTAAGCGGTTTGAAATTTGTCTGCCCAAGCGAATTTATTTTAAAACAGGATCTTTCTTCCATTCAGACAGTAAAGCCCGAATACACTTCAAGCGGAGTCAACGGTTACGCCGAGACATGGCTCAATGTTTCCAATGATTGGATATACCGCCACCTGTTACGCGCCATGGAGCGCATGACAGAACTTGCCGAACGTTTCCCCGATGACACAGGCTTGAAAGAACGCGCCCTAAACCAGGCCGCCCGCGAGATACTTCTCGCCCAATCATCTGACTGGTCGGCGCTTCTTCACAAACAGGACGCTACCGAGTACGCTCACATAAAAGCCGAAAACTCCCTTCGCAACTTTACAACAATTTACGAAGCTTTAGGCAGCAACTACATCAGCACTGAATGGCTCACAACATTAGAGCGCAAGCACAACATTTTCCCGAATATCAACTACAGGGTATTTAGACGAAAAAGTAATTCAAAGTAATTGTTCTGTTAAAAAACAAACTATCTTAACACAATATTATCTACTGCCGCCGGCGGCTGATTGCTTTTGATTCTATCGTTAGTCCATGTAAATATTAACCGCTTTGTGGTTCCGGCATATGATATCGGAATATTGTTGATTTGAATATTGCTCCAGTTAGAACCGCGTTCGCTGTATTTTCCCAGTCTCGCGCTTTCCGGCGGCATGACACCTGCGCTTGGCGCATAAGAATCATCTGTCAGAAATACCGCAAAATAATCATCTTTTTCACCCTGCACCCTCAAGTCAAAACTAAGCATAAACGGTCTGTCTGTAGACGGAAATGTCACCTCAGCGTGCATATGTACTACAGAGGCGTTACCGGCAGTATAGGCGTTTTTTGCTCCGTTATCATTGGAAATGTAAGCAGCCTTCGCGCTGCCGCCGGCAGTAACAGCGGTTCCAACATGCCATTTATTAGTCTGCGTACCGTTTTCGATGGTAAACAAATGCGCTGCGTTTTCAAAGCTTTCACTAAGAATGGGAATAGAAGTATCAAGAATATTTTCCACTTTAAGCGGGATACGGTTCTCCAAAGAAATATTAATGCCGTTAAAATTAAAAATATACACATAGCCGATTTCAAAATTAATCAGATCGGATGGAAAATTAAAAAAAGTGCTACTTCCGCGTAATTGATGTGCCGAAACATCATTCTGATCTCCGCTGATGGTAAAATGCGCCTGCACTCCGGCATCAATATTTGTACCGGAAATATTGTCAGGTTGAAGGACAGCCTGACCTCCGGTCATACCTCCCCTTAAAAGAGATGCCTGAAACTGTGAATTATTCCGAATTATAATATAGCTATTAGAATTTGAAAGTAAAGTATCCGGGTTAGAGACTGTCGCGCTGATATGAGGTATTAATACATTGTTTACCTGCTCAGCGAATATGTCAGTATAAACCTGATCGTTCCCGATTACCGGCGTATAACCAAATGTAAAATTATTGGTATCCTTTACATTGATTATATATGAAATAAAATACGCGTTATCACCGGGAAACGCTTTAATTTCAGCGGATTTCATGCCTGCGTAAACTATCGCTATTCTGCTGGAATCAGCTCTGTTCGGAGTGTCATAGACTACCGCGGTACAAATCCCGTTGGTATTATCAAAAACAACTTTCGTTTGATTCTCATTGTCAGGTTCGTCAGGAGGATTGCAGGCAGCAAAGAGACACACCGCGAAAAACGAGCATATAAGAAACTTCATTAAAAATACTATAATTTTATTGTTCATATAAAAAATATATCTAAATTTGATGATTTTGTCAAGAATTGACATTAAATGTTGACATTTAATGTTAAATTATCCTATGTAATTAAGTAGGATTTAGACATATTGACAAATAAGCGTTATATTTAGATTATATTGGTATTATTCAAACCATATTATGGGGGTAAGTTGTGAAAAAATATTTATTTAGGATGATCTGCGTTATTTTAGCAGTTGGAGTTGGGCTGACTGTAAGCTCTTGCGAAACTTTAGAAGACTGGGTGGAGATATATGTCTTTAACGAGTCCGATTTTAATATAAGTGTTAAAATCGAAAAAAGAACATATAATTCAGACTATGAGGATTACATTATAACAACAGAATATACTCAATCCAATATTCCGCATGGAGAACGCGCACGTTATAACGGCGGGAGCGGCAGTTTCAAAGTAACTGTAACCGGTGATTCATTCGACAAATTGGTATTATCCCAGAGGGGGTGGAAGCGGAACGGGAAGTTCAGCCTTTACTGATATGGATACAGAATTCGTTCTGGTTTTCGATGGGGATCAGTTAAAAAAGGGTGAAAATAAATGAAGATATCTTCAAGAATATTAACAATATTCCTGACATTTCTTGCGCTTGGATTTGGGACGCTTGCTCTTACAGGCTGTACCGCAGACTACATATTTTGGGCGGATATATATGTTTTTAACGAATCAGATTTTGATATAAGTGTTACTATGATTAGCCGAGAACTTGATAGTTCTATGGAAACCTATGAAGTAACAGTATATTCAAAATTCGGTATTAACCCGAAAGAGTCGGCGCGCTATAATGGCGAAAGCGGCCATTATCATATCAAAATAAACGGTAATGGAAACACATGGTATTATCCCGATAGGTATGAAAATATAGATACAAATGCCTTTGAACGGATGGAAGAAGAGGTAGAATTGATTTTTGACGGCGAGACAATAACCAAAGGCAAAGGAAAAAAATAATCAGGGTTATTCAGAAAGGAGAAAATTATGAAGAATTTTTTTAAGAAAATGACAGTATTATTAGGTTTATTAGCGGCACTTAGTTTCATGCTGACATTAACCGCTTGTCTTGACGGCTGGGTGGAAATATATATTGCCAACGAATCCACTTCTGATATTAGAGCCGCTATCGTTTACTTAGAATATAACGATGATCCTAATTCCGCGGGAACACCGACTACAGTATTTGATGAAACTGTAAAAGCGGGAGAGATAGGAAATTATTCCGCTGCCGGTCTTTCATCTGTAAAAAATCAGTATAAAATAACGGTAACCCAGGGTAGTACAAATTATTATTATCCCGACAGACTCGGGCTTCTCTGGGCGGATATTAGCGAAGAATTTATTTTGATTTTCGACGGTGACAACTTAAGAAAAGGCAGTAAGTCTGATTTATAACTTAAGAAAATATTATTTACAATATAGTATCTTTGCCTGAAGAAAATATGGGATCATTTTCAATTTTTTTATTACTTTTTCTGCTGTAAACAACTTTATACCATCCGGATTTTGAAAAATTTAGCTCTTGATGATGTACATCTGTTTCTGTGTTAAAATTCTGTGGATATTCAACTTCATATATCCCCGTTAAATCTATAGGTTTTGCAACATAAATATATACATATTCATAATCTTTATAAAATAGTTTATATCCAATATTTCGCTTTCCGGTTGTATTAATATTTGTAGTAATATTTATACTAAAATTTAATATATATACTGGAAAATCTTTTGGAAATGAAAGCCACCCAATGGAAGATTTTAATATGTTTTCTTCAAATAAATCATCTTCATCAAATACTTCAAAGTTTGTAATTTCAATCATTATTTGAAACTTATTATTGGAATTATTATTTGTTGTTATTTTACCTTGTTTTACATAAGAAGTAAATGAATTGTAACAATAAAAACCAATATCAAAAGAATCAATTTCATAATATGAATCATATATATATTTACTTCCTTCCATATAGAAGGATTCTTCACCCAAGAAGAAACATTTAGTATATTTATCATGCCTATAGCTAAAGAAACATGAAGATAAAAGTATTAATACTAAAAGTAATAAAAATGACATTCTTTTCATTTTATTATTCTACCATATATAATTATGCACATGTTATTTACCTGTTTCAAATTACAGTGTTTGTATTAGTTATTAGACTATGAATATTTTTACTTAACTTATTTGCTTCTAACACTGCCCAAATAAATGCATGGGTATCTAATAAGTAAATCATAAACCTAAAAACTCTTCTTCGGAAATTCTACCATCTCCATTTATTGTAAACTTTGCTTTTCCATCCAGAATTCCAATGTTTCTTGAAATAATATTATTTCCAACTGGTATTATCATGGCAACAGGTTCTTGGAAATTGTCTTGTAATATTTTGAATTTTTCTCCATTTTTCACTTGAAAAAGCACATCTGAGAGGTTCCTTTCTACATCTGAAACTGTCATTGCCTTCATGAGTATATTGAATGGTATTTTTATTCTTAAGTCAAATATATTTGGGGAATTTTTAGGATATAATTATATGATTTTATATATTTTTATTCGTGCCGAAGGGTTTAATACCCTGCTTCTTGAGGCGGGGTTGTTGATTGTTTTTTTCATCAAAATTACTTTTTCTGCAAACTCGTTATGCGACGATTGCATTTCAATTATTTTTTATAGATTAATTAGGTATATAATTGCTTTCGGCAATTGCTTGTTTACCATTTGGTGTTTGAAGCCATTCGTAAATTTTATAAGCCATTGACGATTTATCAAGATCATCACGTATTATTGCATAGACTTCGGCTACATACGGATATGATTCATCGCTTATGGTGGTTTTATTTGGAGTTATTCCATTTACGGCTACGGTATTTACGCTAGAACCTGAATATGTAATATTTTCTTTATAATAATAAACAGTATAGCATATTGAATTTGTTGCTGACATCACTGCGTCTAATGGCCCTGACATTGTAAAAAGAACTTCATGACTATTTACAGGAAATTCTGATATATCAATATCTTTCATTACCAAAAGTTCCATTATTTCCTGGCTTCCGGAATTTTTATCCCTTATATATGGTTTAATTTCAGCATTATAATCGCCAATCTGATTCCAATTAGTAATATTATTTGTATAAATATCCTGTATCTGTTTTGTTGTTAATGATCCTATAGGATTATCACGATTTAAAATAAATATGAATGCGTCAAGCGCTATCGGAGTTTCTATTAGATTAACCCCAGCATTCTGTGCGAGTGTTTTTTCGTCAGCAGACATTTTTCGGGCAGAAAAAGTCATATCTACTTTTTTGTTTATCAAGTTTAAAAATGAATTATGCGTATTGGAACTTTTTATTATTGAATTTATTTTTTTATTTGTAGAATTATTAACTTTAGGCACTACACTTCTAGTGCCTGTAGCGAATTTAAATTCACCGCTACCCACATAATCATATTTCCATTCATAATCAATACCCAATAATATGCAAGCAATAATCATATTTAACGGTTTAGATGATGTGGAACCGTCAATTACAGGATAATTATTTAGCGTAAGTTCTGGAATTATTTTTGATTCATATTCATTATTTTCACAGGCGGCAAAAATAGCAAGTGTCAATAATATGACAAGTGTATTTCCCCCAAATATTTTCATAAAATCATCCAATTACCGTATTTATACATAAATTATCCTCTGCTTTTAATATCCTGTCAACAGTTCAAGTTTGTTTCTTTGCTATATCACAAACAAACAAATTTTAAAACTCTAACCGGTAGAGGTCTTCGATTCGCTTTGTTAAATCTTCGCGGTTATTGAGCATATCAAGGCTTTCTCTTGCGGGATCGTATTTTGGATTGATGCGGAGCGCTTCTTCCCAGCATAATCTGGCGTCGTCCGGTTTTCCCTGGGAGTAGGCTTCCAAACCTATAATGTAAAGCTCTTCAACCTGATCTGCTTTTTGGTTTCTGCCGCTGTCGCCTAAGTCGAAACGAATGCCAAGACTGATTCTGTTCAGGGGCTGTAATTGAGACAACAGGTCGAGAGTGTAGTTTACGTCAATCGCCAATTTATCAAGATTAATGGCGCTGCCGACAGATACGCGGCTGCTTCCCGCTTTGTACATAACGCCTGCGCGCATTGATAAAAAGTTTGTTACATTCACGGAGAAACCAAAAGCGGCATGAGGGAGTTCAGAGAGGGAGATATCAATCATATTAATCGGTACATTAAAATCCAACGCGAAGGTTAAAGGGCGAAAAGGTTTGTAAGAAATCGCCGCGCTTAAAACTGTAGGCAGAGGCTCATCCAACGCGGGCGGACCGAGGTTTCTGGCTACAACAGCGACAGAAGCGTTTTTTTCTCTTGCATTGTAAAATTTCCACAGGTTGAATCTTGTCAGAAAACCAATATCAGCCATTGCCATTGCGGCGGATTGGGCTAAACCTGATCCGCCGATTACATTGTCAAAATTGTCGGTATAATCCGGCATAATGCGGTAAGCGCCTTTTACATTCATACCGAAAGATAAACCATTGAAGTAATACCCGGATAGGAAGTTATAGGAGAAATTTAAAATCGCCACCCCTTCGGAATAGTAGCCGTTGGAAACTCTCTCGCCGTAAATATTATACTCGGTAAAAGGCATGTACAAAATCTTAGCGCCTGCCGCGAGTCCGAAATTCCCAAAGCGGGTTGCGTAAGCAACGCCTTCTATTTTTGTGTCGGCAATCCAGTTGTTATGAAAAAATGCCAACTCTGATTTTTCCAGCCATTGAGAGCCTGCGGGATTAAATTCGATAAACGAAATATCATCGGAAAGCGCGGAAAAAGCCAGCATTCCCTCGGAGCGTCCGCCGATAGGTATATTTAATACTGGAAAAGCAGTCAATCCGGTATTATCATCAATTCCGTAAATTTCATTCAGATAATCGGCAATTGAGCCGTAATTATCCTGATTTTCATCGGCTGCCGCCAAAAATAGGGGAAAAAGAAGATAAAAAAACACGGCAACAGCCCTAACGCGTAGCACAGAAACGGCTGTTATTTTGAGGCGCTTCATATATATTATTATATATCGGCAGCAAGGAAAATAAATAGTATACCCAAAAGTATCATAAAGAAAATAACGATAATATAGTATAGTATTGAAATGAATATGGCAAAACGTGTGTACATTTTCAAAGCCGGAACGTTAATTTTAGCTTTTTTCCCGATTTTTCTGCTGCTTACGGCAATTATGCCGGTTTACGCGGGCGGCAGCAGGGATCATGATTTGTCCAGAGCGGACGCTTTAATTAGAGAAAAGGAATACGAAGAAGCCATATTGATTTTAACCGAATTTTCCAGGAAAAATCCTGATAGATTTGATGAAGCGCAGGCATACCTTAGGCAAATTTATAAATTACGTGATGAATTTAACCGTACTGCCGATGAACTGATAGAAACTCTCATAAACGATCCCGGAAACAATGAAAGGATACTTCAGCTTTCTACAAAACTTTATACTCTTGAAAAAAACGACAGCCCGTTATTGGTGAATTTCGTATCGCGGACGCGTGGGTTTTCGCAATTCAATGTAAACAGAACGATGCTCCGGGATATTCTTCTCAAAGGGCGTCAGCAGATTAATGGCGGAGACAGCGTTGGAGCTATGCAGACTTACGCGAGCGGTTTGACTTTTATGCGCGATGAGTTTTTCTCAAAAGGATACGGCGAAGAAGTCGAAGGTGAAGTAATAAGAGAAACAAACAGGATCAACGCGATGATTCCCTTATTTCAGCAGGCAGTCTCTCAGGCGGTTTCACTTTCGCTGGAATTAAACCGATCGATAGGCTCAGGCGATACGGCAAGAATTACCCAGTCAATTGCGGCTCTTATGCCCGCGATTGACAGATTAATCAGCTTAAAAAACGAACTTTATACGGCGGCGAATATTTTTGATGAGTTATTAAAACATCTTCAGGAAGATGATCCTGAACTGGGAGATCGAAATCATCTTGCGTTTCTTACTGTATTAATCAACGGACGCTCGGGAGAATCAATTCAGGAAGGAATGTTAGGTGCATTTGATACAGCATGGCGAAATTCGATCGGCTCAAATTTGGACACCTTGTCATCGTATCTTGAAACGGCAAACAATGCCGCTTTGTCGTCGTTTAACTCCGGCAATTACCCTGCTGTCTCCGCCGCTCTGAACAGAATTGACAATTATTACGGCTTCTCCGAGCAGTTTTTTAACAAACATCAGCAATTTTTCAGGCAGACCGGCGCAGGAAGCGAAAAAGCCCGGATAATCACCGTGCTTGGAAGTAATATCGTGCAGGTTGATATTCCGCAGTATACGAGGCTCAGAGCGCTTAACGAAGCGAATATATCTTTAAGAGAAGCGTCAGACGCCGCGCTGCGCTTCAGTGTTGATAGGTCATCCCTTGAGCGCTGGCAGGAAGGAAGAATTAATGCAGCCGCGGCGTTAGCGGCTGAGCAGCAGGCAAAAAGCGCCATTGACAGAACACAAAGAGAAATCGATAATACCGCGGAAAGAACAAGCCGTATAAATACAGAAATAAATCAATTTCATAATGTTAATAATATGATAAACACCATCAATGCGGTAAAAGGGTATCAATCGTATCTTATAAGCGAAGAAATAAAATCCGCGCAAAGATATTACACAATTGCGTATAACAGTATTAGCGGTATTATCACCGAAAGAAAAGCGGAAATGAAAACAGGCAGAAATTATCTGGATGGAGTTAAAGACAAAGACGCGAATGGAACCGAAATAACACATTTTTTTCCGGCGGATGCGCTGGAATCGCTTGCAAGATTGAACAGAGCGCTTGCTTCTGATATGGAAAGCAATAACGCTGTTTTAGCGCGTTACAGGGGAGAAAAAAGTTATGTAACATCCAACGCGGAAATTATCAAAATAAACGCAGGTTATACGGCGGTTGTAAATGAACTGGCTTCCCTTTACAATCAGGGTCTTGTTCTCGCTGAAACAGCCAGGACAAGATCAACGCAAGCGGAAGCGTACAGGCAGGAAGCGGATCGTCTTTACAGAGAAGGGCAGGCAGCGTATCAAAGACAGGACTTCGAACTTGCCCGTGAGCGCGTAACACAGGCGTCAGGCAGAATTAACAGTTCGCTTGAAATACAGGAATCGCCGTCTCTGCGCTCGACATGGGATACGCAGCTTTTAAATTTGGGCGAATCAATTTCACGCGCTGAGAACGAACTTATCATCGCTGAAGTGCGCGGTCTTGTTAACTCGGCGCGTTCAGCGTATTACGCGGGAAATTACCAGCAGGCGGAAGACAGCCTGTTACGCGCCAGAAACAGATGGCGCGTAACTAACCCCGAAGATAACGAAGAAGTAATATACTGGCTCGGGCTCATTAGAACAGCGCTGTCGGCGCGTACCGGCAGAGTGATTCCCGTAACCGCCTCTCTGTACGCGGAAATGAGCCAGCTTTTAAGCAAGGCGCAGATAAACTATGAAGAAGGAGTCCGCTTTATAAACTCAGGCAGACGCGCTTTAGGTCTTGAAAGATTCAGTGAAGCGCGGCGTATGACAAGAGAAGTCAGGCTGATGTTCCCGTATAATCAGGAAGCCGGAATTCTGGAACTAAGAATCGATCAGTTTACGGATCCTGCGGCTTTTAACGCTTCATTTGAGCAGCGGCTAAGAACGGCGGTAGCCGGAACCAGACTGCGTTCACTGGAAGCTTTCGCGGATCTTCAAAACCTTGCCGAAATAAATCCACGGTACCCGAATATAAGAGCGATCGTCACACAGGCGGAAATTGACATGGGTTTCCGCCCGCCGCCGCCGAACCCGGCGAATATCGCCCGTTCAAGCGAACTGACAGCTTCGGTTATTCGTATCATCGACGGTAACATTTCTGCTTTATACAACAGCGCTCTTGCGCAAATCGACGAAGCGATTGGTTTGAACCCGGAAAACACGGACGCGATGAGGGTAAAGGACAGGCTCCTCGCGAGGATGAGCATTCCCGGAGCAATCGTTCTTTCAAGCGAAGATGAAGATACCTATCAAAGAGCGATGCGGGAATTGCAGGCGGGCAATACTATCATAGCGCGCGCTCTTGTAGACAGGCTTATGCAAAATCCAAGAAACCGCAATATAACAAAACTTGTTGAATTGCAAAGAAGGTTACAGTTCTTATGAAAAAATTACCGCTGATATTTTTTTATATAACGCTTTTTTCTATAATTACTGCATCTCTTTGTGCTCAGGAGTTTTTCTGGGAAGAAGCGGCTCCGTTTACATCCCGTTCAGGCAAGTTTCCTGTCAGCGCCTATTCAAGCGGATTTTCGGCAGTCGCGTGGCAGGAAGTTTCGCCTAACAGAAATCCGCAGGTTGCGGCAGAAGGCGATGTCAGCATTTATCTTGCCGTAAAAGAAGCAAACGGAGCATGGCAGCAAAGAGGCGCTGCCGCGGGTCCCTATCACTATTCAGGCGCCGAGCCCGCAATCACAAATATCGCAATTGACAACCGAGGAAGAATATTAATTGCCGCGGCTTCGCAAATATCTATCTCTGAAAACAGAGGAGTAAGCTTTACTCATTATCCCATTGACATGGAAGCGGAGAATGCCGTTGCCCCTCGAATTTTTATTCGCGCTGACGGCGGTTATTTTCTTTTTATTTCACGCGGTATGGCGCAGTCAATGTCGATTTTATATTCCCGTTCCGATAACGGAATTGATTGGGAGCCTTTTCAGCCGTTTACGCCGGAAAACGTTCTTTCATTAACATTTCTTCCGGCGCACGTAAGTTACGGCAGAAGAGACATCGTCTTTTTTCAATCATTGGCTATGGGAGCGGATTCGCTGTCGGCATTTCAGCTTTATTTTAAATACAGCGATGACGGCGGCAGAACATGGTCTCAGGCAAGGCGCTTTACGACATTTAGCGATTCGGTAACACAGGCGCAGGCAAATCCCAACAATTTTGATAACCAGCGGCCTCATATTATTAGAAACGGCGATAATTTATTCTTAGTCTGGGAGCGGCGTTATTTAGCTCAACCGCCTCAAGTTTACGCCGCGGCAATTAACTCAAACGGCGGAATGATCGGCTCTGCCGAAAGGATAAGCAACGCAGACGCTTATTGCCAGAATCCGATAGCTTTTATTTACAACGGCAATCCGAAAGTTGTTTGGTTTGATAACCGCAGCGGAAGCAACAGAGTTGTTCTTGCGCAGCGCACGGATCATGTTTGGCAAAATCAAATGTTGTCTAACATTTCCATGGACACCTCTTTCGCAAGGCCTGTCGTTACAGGAGAGGGGGTTTTTATCTTCTGGCAGGCTGCGCAAAGGGACGCAGGACGCATTTATGTTCTTGCTCCGGATCATTCCGTAGTGAGTCCGCGCATCAATACGTTAAACTTCACTTCAGGAAGGCCGAACCGTTCCGAGAGAGCCCGCGTATCATGGAACATACCGGCGGACACTTCGGGTATTTACGGTTTTTCCTGGCTGTGGAGCCGTGACGAAAACGAAGTTCCGCCCGAACAGTTAATGGTTTATAATACAGGCAGCGCGTCGGATTTAAATGCGGAAAACATCGCGGACAGCGACGGTTTTTGGTATTTCAGCATACGAGCGCAGGATTTCGCGGGCAACTGGTCGGCGCCTTCGCGTGTTACATATTTAAGAAAAACCGAAGCGCCGAATCAACTGACGATTAACGAACCTGAAACGGATGAAAATGGTTTTCTGCTTTCAAATACGTTCAGAATGTCATGGGAACCTTCGGACGATTCTTACCTTGCCGGTTATACATGGAATCTGCAATTTTTAGGCGCCGGCGCGAACATTAATATCAGCGCTCCTCCTTCAAGTATAATAGGACAGAGTACACAGGTTAGTTATACAAACCAGGATGACGGTTTTTGGGCATTTACCGCCGCCGCAATTGATCAAGCAGGGAATATAGGACAGCCGACAAATATTATTTTCAGAACAAATAAATTTATTCCTTACACAAACATCAGTAATGTAGACGCTCAGCAGGACGATCAGGGAATACTTGAAATTCGAATAACAGGGCGCGGATTTTTGACAAACGGAAGAATCACATCTATCGTTTTGCAGTATGATAACAAGCAGCATGAAGCTGAAAGTTTCAATATAGTTTCGGATCGCGAGATTGACAGAATTTTATTTGAACATGTTGATGAAGGAAGCTATCAGTTAAGAGTGCAGCATTCAACAAGAGGCTGGTATACGGCGGCTCCTTTCATCGCGGCTTCAAGACCCGGAACGGTAAAATTCGGCGATTACACCAGACAGTGGATATCTTCATGGATCATAGAGGATTACGGAAAGTTAGTTATCAATCCGATAACAATTCTTGCTTTGTTATTGATAATTTTCTGCGTGCTTGGAATTGTTGTAATAATCCGCGGCATAAGCGGAGCTATTTTAGAAAACATTGCAATCAAACAGGAAGCGCTTGCTATATTAACAGGAGATTTTATGCCTATGGAAAAGAAACAAAAGCTTGTAAAAATAAAAAAGAGAGGAAGGGGACTGAGCTTTCAGCTTGCCCGTTTTATAATCATTCTTGTTATTCTGATAGTTGTAGGAATCTCAACGCCAATGTATATCATTATGACAAACCAGCAGAAGGCAACAATGCTCCAAAGTTTGAAAGACCGTTCCAGTGTTTTGCTTGAAGGGGTCGTCTCCAGCGCGAGAAATGATTTGGAAAGAGCGGTTGGATCGGAAGGACAAAATGGTTTAGTGGAACTGATGAATCTACCGCCTCAGAAATCGGCGCTTAGAGATGAAGCTAATTATATCACTATCATTGGTTACGGTATAAACTCAATTCATACCGATCATGTATGGGTTACAAATGATCCTGATATCGGCGATAAAATTGATACAAGCGAATTAAGAGCCGGCGTATCAAGATTAAATGCTCCGTATTCGGAACTTTTAAAAAATGACAGTGAAGAATTAAATAATCTCGCGAAGGAAAAAGCTAGTGATATCGCGCAGGATTATAAAACTTTAGATCAGCTATCACGGTCAATTCCGGCGACAACAGAAGAAAATATGAGCCGGCTCAGGGAATTACAGGCAAGCATCAATTATCAAAAGGTAAGGCTAACAGAAAGATTAGCCGAAGTAACGGCAATACGTTCTTATCCCGAATTTTCTTTAAATAGTTTCAATACGGAAATGGACGGAATATACATTTTTTATAAACCGATAATGTACCTTCTGGTAGCAGATGACAATTTTTTCCGAGGTTTCGCGATTCTGGAAGTAAGCGTAAAAACAATTGTCGAGGAGCTGGTTAAAGCGCAGGCGCTTCTTCTGAAAACAATCGGCTACGTTGCGTTAGGCGCAATCGTAATCGGAATTATCGGCGCGATGATACTTGCCGCGCTGATTGTAAGACCAATCCTAAAACTGGTTCGTCATATCGAAATTATCAGGGACACGGAAGATAAAGCAAAACTTGCGGGCGTTGATATTCGCATAACATCAAAAGATGAGATAGCCGTATTGGGCAGTACAATCAACGATATGACGCACGGTCTTGTAAAAGCGGCTCTTGCCGCTTCCGATCTTTCAATCGGTAAAGAAATTCAGAAAAAATTCATCCCGCTTGATGTTGACAGTCAGGGGAATAAGCTCACAACCGGTTTTAAGAAAACTCCAAACCTCAATTTCTTCGGTTATTACGAAGGCGCAAAAGGCGTATCGGGAGACTATTTTGACTACAGAGATCTTGACGGCCGTTACTTTGCTATCATCAAATGCGATGTCGCCGGAAAAGGAATACCCGCGGCTCTTATTATGATTCAGGTTGCCACAATGTTCCTGAATTATTTTAAACAATGGAAGCCAAACGCCAAAGGAATGCATATCGAAGAAGTGGTTTATCAAATTAATGAGTTTATAGAAACCTTGGCGTTCAAAGGCCGCTTTGCCGCGTTCACCCTTTGCCTCTTTGACTCACAAACAGGGCTCGTACGTTTCTGCAACGCCGGAGACAATATTGTTCACCTTTACGACGCGTCCGAAGGAAAAATAAAAACCATCTCTCTTCCGTCAACTCCCGCAACCGGAGTTCTTCCCAACTTTATGATTGAATCCACAGGCGGATATAAAGTTCAAACTATCCAGATTGACAAGGGCGATATCCTGCTGCTTTACACCGACGGTATCGAAGAAGCAAAAAGAAAATTCCGCAATAAAAAATTCGAGGAAATAATCTGCAATGAAGGTCCGGTCGACACGCCGCACGCTAACCATCAAAGCGGTCAGGCAGATGAGGAGATGACTCCTGAACGTGTCTGCGACATAATAAACGCCGTAATGGCGAAGGGAAGTTACACTTTGCACAAATATCACGATCCGGAAGCTTCCTCTGAAGAAGAAACCGATCTGAAATTCGATTTTTCAACCTGTGAAGGCCGCGTAGAAGACGTAATCATGGCTATGGTCTCGGTAGAAAAAATGTTCCGCTGTTATAAACCCGAAAAAGCCGGTGAAGATGCAAGAGTCCTTGTAGACAAAAAAGTCGACGAATTCTTAAAAAACCACTTCCTTCAATACAGGCGTTATTGCTCGCACACGCGGGAATTCCCTGACAATTCCGCATATATGTATTATACTCATGTAAAGGAAGATGAGCAGTACGATGATCTGACTATCCTTGGGATAAAAAGAAAGTAAGGAGAAGGAAATGACATTTAGCGAAAGAATGAAAGATCTGCTGGAGCAGGGCTGGGCGGCATCAAAAGATTTTGCATTAAAAGCAGGCTCAAAAGCCCAGGAAATGGGCGAAAAAGGTATTTTAATGTGGGACATCAAACAACTGGAAAATCAGGCTCAAAAACAAATATCCCGCCTAGGCAGCGAAGCCTACATCGCCTTTAAGGAGCGCGGTCAGGAAACAATCGACTGCAGCGCAATCGAATTCCGCACCATTCTGGAAGAAATAGCCGTCATCAAAGACCAGATTGAAAAAAAGGAAATCGACCTAAAAAACAAGTGATAACAGGCAAAACCCCCTTGATCATTTGTTAATTTTTTTATATACAATACAGAGGCTCTGAAAACTTCATTTCAGAGCGTTGGGCCGCTAGCTCAGTCGGTAGAGCATCGCCCTTTTAAGGCGGTGGTCGGAGGTTCGAATCCTGCGCGGCTCAGTTGTTAAATCCTTATGGGATAAAGAAATACGTTAAGACCACCGGAAGAACCGGCGCCTTGACTCCATTACCAATGAGAAAAAGGGTAGAAAAACTCTTTTTCCAAAGGGGGGAGAAAGTGCGCCGGTATTATTTGCACACGCGACACAACGGAACCTACTATGCGGAGCTTGTTGATCCTAATACGGGCTTAAAATTAACAGCACGAAGCACAGGAACTATAAGCAGAGACGAAGCTCTGCTTATAGTTGCTGAGTGGCTTAAATTCGGCACACCAACCGGAAAAGCGCAAATCCCCCGGACACTGGAAACAGCGGCAGGGATTGAATCAATATTAAAAATAATAAGAAGGGCTGATCTGAATTCAGATGACGCACTGCGGATTATTCAAGTATTGAAAGACAGGGAACTTACCGACATAAGCGCAATAAAGCCAAACAGGGGATCGATTTCATTTTTGGAATTTCTCGAAGAATTTTGGGACTATGAATCATCCCCTTATGTGCGCGAAAAGTTGGCGCATGGTCATTCGATCGGTAAGCGTCATTGCTATGAATCAATGACCCGCTTAAACCGTTATTGGCAGCCGGTATTTGAAAATAAAAAGCTTAACAATATCACACGACAGGAAATAAAGAAATTTTCTTTATCTTTAGCAGATATTGGTTTAGCGCCATCATCAATAAACAAAATAATGAATGTAGGCACAACCTGGATGACATTGAGGAGCGTGTTTTAAATATCCGACATTCATACAGTGAACATGACGGTCTTAAAACACCTAAAAACGGAAAAACACGGCGAGTTCCGCTCTATCCCAGCGTCAGGACTGCTCTTTTAGATTTATATGATGAAAATCCGTTTTTATCTTTTGACTATCCTGCAGCTGATCCATTTATATTCTACGGCAATCTACCTGATAAGCCGGTTGTTCGAAATGTTTTACTGGATGGATTCAAAGAGGCTTGTAATGAGCTTGGAAATAACCCTCATGGTTGGGAAACAGATAAATCAAATTTAAAAGAGGACGGTGATTTATGGATGATTCAGGGGGAAAAGAATCCAGAAGGAAAATTACAAGGTACATGGACAATTCCTGTATTGGCTGATAAAGCATTAAAAAATAATATCCCACTGGTTGAGGGGAATTATATTGAGTTTAGGTATAGGAAATCGTTATCAAAACCTGATACGCCGGTAGTTATAGACATAATTGGAAGAGGGATCGTATTTCATTCATTCCGCCATTATTACGCCGCTCGTATGGCAGACAAATTAACTGCGGAAAAAGTAAGCAGGATAACAGGTCATAAGAGCTTGGCCGTATATGATGAGTACGCAGATCATATCACCGAGGAAAATATCGAGGAAGTCGGAAAGGTCGGAGCAGAGGTATTTGGGAATATTTTACAGTTCAGGAAGGTAGGATGAAATACCTTCCTAAACACACGAGAAAGTGGTTGTATTGCACCGGTTAATTCAAATCAAGAAATGATATATTCGAGGCTGTTTCGGGGCGAAACCTTCGGGGAGTGAGAAAAGGGTAGAAAAATGGAAAAAGATCATCTGAAATAAAAAGGTTCGCAAAAGCCTATGTAATATCGTAATTATCTGCTACTACAGACTTACGCCTAGGGAAATATCTAGATCCCCAAAGATATGACGTAAAAGATGAAGATTGAAACATTTGTTTTGTATATTCAATATATACCTGAAACTTGCTTTTATCAGGATTGCCTTGTGTAAAAACAAGTATTAATTTTGTTTTATTTTCTTTCTCTTTATAATGCGGTGAAAAACGGGGAGAAAGATGTGCAAATAATCTATCTATAAATATTTTTGCCTGCGCTGTCATTTGCCCCATGTATATCGGTGTTCCTAAAATTAGAGTATCAGAGGTTTCTAATTCCCGATATAATTTTTGCATATCATCGTTTATTACACAACCATTACTGCCGTCTTTATGACAGCCTGAACAGCCTTGACATGGTTTTATATTAAGGTCAGCGAAATTATATAATTGTGTTTCAACGTTTGTTTTTTCGAGGATTTTATTTATTACCCATGCTGTATTGCCATTTTTTCTGGGGCTTGCATTAAACGCTATTACTTTCATTATGTATTGCTCCAATCATCACTTTTATTTTCACTTATTGTTTTTATCGTTATATTTCCAAATATTGCTTTTCCAGTTATATATAATTCCGATAATTCATTTTCTTTTTTATTTATTTTATTAGGTGCAAATATTCCGGCGAATATTGGAACTGTTTTATTAACTATCTTAATTTCATTTGGTACTATTATTTCAGTTAATCCAAATATTGATTTCACATTTAGTATTGTTATTCCTTCAGGCAAACTATCTACAATTATTCTATTTGCTCCAAATAAACTTGTGTAATTTCCTCCATGTCCATTTATTGGTTTGATATTTAATGTTTTCCATGAAAATAATGATAAATGTTTATCTTTTAATTCTAACATTGCGATTTTATTATTTTGAATTAACAATAAATCTTTATTATCAGCATTATTTTCAAGTATTACTTTTTTAATTATATATAATTCTTTTTTTGTTTCTATTTTATTGATATATTCTAAAATTCGTTCATATTCTTCAATGTTGATGATATTGTTAGAATATTGCTCGGATAAGTTTTGTGTTAATTTTTCCTTTTCTTCATCAAAGTTATTCATTTTATTCCTATTTTGAGTTGGCTTGTTGCCACTTTGCCGACAAAAGCGAATATTGTACCTATAAGTCCTAATGTTCCTGCTGCAATTATTAACGCAATCAATGCTCCAGTCCCCATCAAATTCTCCTCTTTTTAGGTTTTTAAAACTTTATCATTATAATGTTTTAAGGCATTTATTACAAATAAAATTCCCCGCTTTCCCTCTTGACAAATACTATACAAATATATACTATATAAATATGAAGGAAGTATTTATCGGCACTAGCGGTTACTCCTACAATGAATGGGTCGGCTGTGTCTATCCGGAAGGAACAAAACAAAAGGATTTTTTAAGCTGCTATTCGGAGTTATTTCCGACTGTTGAGCTGAATTTTTCCTACTATACCATGCCGAAGGCTGAAAACCTCTCTAAAATGCTTGTAGACGGCGGAGAAAGCCTTACATTCGCCATAAAAGCCCATAAGACCCTTACCCATGAAATTAACCCTACGCAGTGGCAAAATGAAGCAAAAACCTATCTTACCGCTGTTGAACCCCTGATAGCGGCTAAAAGGCTCGAAGCGGTTTTGTTCCAGTTTCCGTACTCGTTCAAATATGAAAACGATAATCGTATCTATTTAGATAAACTCTTAAAATATTTTAACGATGTGCCTGTGGCTGTTGAATTCCGAAAAGCGGACTGGTACAGTGCGAAAGTTATTGACGCTATGAAAAATCGGGAAATTCCGCTTGTGTCGCTTGATATGCCGGAGCTTCCAAAATTGCCGCCGACAATGGATGTTGTTACCGCTCCTGTGGCTTATATCAGGCTTCATGGAAGGAACAGCGAAGCATGGTGGGGAAAGGATGATCATTCAAGATATGATTATTTATATACTGACGGTGAGATGGACGCTTGGGCGGAAAGAATAAAACGGATTAGGGAACAGGCTCGGCGTGTATTGGTTTATTTTAACAATCACCCTTTTGGTAAGGCGGTGCGTAATGCTCAGACTTTAGAAAAGATATTAAATAAAATTTTAAATAAATAAAAGGAGAAAAAAATGAATGTATTTGTGTATGTATTAAACACACTTGCTGATTGGGAAATCGGTTATCTTACGGCTGAAATCAATAGCGGAAGATATATAAAGAAAAGCATTGAAAAACCAA
>Ga0209755_10002835_pt1 | contig 22777 bp, 20 predicted proteins | sample TergutCo191P1_FD_187301 | JGI IMG/M metagenome (GOLD analysis project Ga0209755, IMG submission 187301) | Cornitermes sp. P1 segment gut microbial communities from Petit-Saut dam, French Guiana - Co191P1 (SPAdes) (version 2) | ecosystem: Host-associated > Arthropoda: Insects > Digestive system... | reverse complement strand
TCGTCTTGCTCAGGGGTGGGCGAAAGTTATGATACTGGCTGTTGGGTGTAAAATGATTGTAAAGGGCAGAGAAAATATTCCGGCAAAAGGCGGAGTATGTTTTGTAAGTAATCACTGCGGTTACTTCGATATCATTTTAGCGCTTTCCTATTGCAAAAGACCTTTTGGTTTTATCGCGAAGAAAGAACTGCTTTTTCTTCCGTTTTTTAATTTATGGATATTTATGCTGGGCGGTCTTTTTATCGACAGAAAAAATAACAGAAAAGCTATTAACACAATTAACAAAGGCGTTGAAAGAATTAAAAACGGAGCCTGCATGATAATTTTTCCCGAAGGACATCGTTCCAAAGGCAGAGGGCTTCTTCCTTTTCATCCGGGATCATTAAGGCTAGCGACAAAAGCCGACGCGCCGATTATTCCTGTCGCGATTAGCGGCAGTTATGAAATTTTTGAAAGACAAAACTATGTTGTCGCAGGCGAAGTCAGAATATCTTTTCTTGAACCGATCGAAACGGCAAATCTTTCTCCCGAAGAAAAAAAACAGGCGTTATGCGACAGAATTTACTCTGCAATCAGCGCAGAGCTGTCCGAAAAAGAACAATCCCATGATTAATTAGTTTGTGTCTGTTCGCATGGTTCGCGGTAAAATATTTTCTAAATATTTCTGTTCTTTTCTCGCTCTTCCAGTTCTCTGAAATTTACTTTTCCGACATTAGTCATCGGCATTTTTTCAATGAATTCAATAACACGCGGGCGTGAATACGGCATGAGTTCATCTTTGCAGAAATTGAGAATATCAAGTTTTAATTCGTCTGACCTTTCGATTCCGCTGTTAAGCATAATAAACGCTTTTGGATCTTCGCCGCGGCTTTCATGAGGTATGCCGATAACGCAGGAGACGCGCACCGAAGGATGTTTGTTTAAAATGTTTTCAATCTGCGAAGGATAAACCGCGATGCCTGCGTTTTTAATGATGCGCTTTACTCTTTGTTTAAAATAAAAGAAACCGTCTTCATCCATGCAGCCGATATCTCCTGTATGAACCCAGCTGCGTCCGTCTTTGTGTTTTTTTATTACTTGAGAAGTTGTTTCCGGATCATTAAAATATCCAAGCATGACGGTTGGTCCTGATACGCAGATCTCGCCGTCTTCGTTAGGCGCGCATTCTTCTTCAGTGTTGGGTTTTACAACTTTAAGCCAGTTGTCCGGGCACGGAACGCCGAACGCGTTGTCACGGTATTCATCGCGCGGCAAAATCGCGCACGCGGTTACGGTTTCCGTCAGTCCGTATCCTTCGCGTAACTTTATTTTTCCTCCGCCTTCCTTTAGAACAGCGTCAAATCTTTTTTTGATTTCAGGGCTTAATGAATCGCCGCCGCAGAATAATCCTTTAAATGAATCTAATTTTATTTTTTTAAAGTTTTTATCGACGGTCAGCGCGTCATATAATGACGGCACTCCCGCCATAAACTGCGGTTTGTATTTTTTAATTAATGCCGCTAACGTATTTGCTTTAAATTTGGGAATCAAAATACACGCGCTTGAATTTATCTGCATTGCGTGAATGCCGACGGCAAGACCAAAACCGTGGAAGATCGGAAGTATCGAAAGCATTTTATCGCCGGGCGATGTAGGTCCGCCTGCCGCGTTCATCTGCATCGCGAGCGCGTTGCAGTTTTTATTTGACAGCATGATTGCCTTCGGTTCTCCCGTGCTGCCGCCCGAAAATAAAATCAGCGCTAGATCATCAGCGGCTAACGGATCGGGTTTTTCAAGTTCGGGAATTTCTTTTCCTTTGTATTCAATGTCCGCCCATTTAATAATTGCTGAAGAATATAAAACAGGTTTTATTTTTCTTCCGAGAGTAAGAGAAAAACCTATCTTTGTTCCGAGAGGCATCTCTGTTTTTAATGAGCAGACAATTATTTTTTCGAATTTCGTGTTTTTCTGAACTGCGGCGAACCTAGGATAAAAACCGTCAAGGGTGACGGCAGATTTAGCGGAGACAAGTTTCGCGTAACTTTCAATTTCAGCCGGAGCCGATAACGGATGAATGGGAGCGGGAATTGCGCCTAACCTGTTGAGCGCGTAAAACGAAACAACAGCCTGAGGCGTATTTGGAAGGCAGATGATAACGGTATCGTTCTTTTTTATTCCAAGTTCGGAAAATCTGCGGCTCATGTGTATGACTTGTTTTAACAGTAATGCCTTTGCTGTTTTTTTCCCGAAAAAAATCAATCCATCCAGATTCGGGTATTGCTCACTGTTGTTTTTATACATCGCGAACATCGAAAGAGGAGGATAATCTAAAGTCGCCGGGGTTTCTCCGAAATATTTCAGCCACGGTTGTTTTTCATACATAACCTTACTTCCTTATATTAATTCGCTTTTTGCAAGTTTTAATTTATCAAGCTGCTCCTGCGTTAATTCAAGCGGTGTTTCAAGTTTTACAGGATTTTCGACAAGGTCTCTCATCAAGTCGATTGCGCGCGCGCAGTAGATACCATCCGCGATTCTGTCGTCGTATGTAAAAGTGATTTTTACTTTATCTCTTGTTTCGAAAGTTCCATCCATTTTTATTGTTTTTTCTTTGCGTACTTTTCCGATTGCGCAGAAAATTCCGCAGTTACCGACTTCAAAATTATGATGAAAAGGAGCGTCAATTCCGACGCTGCCGACATTTGTAAAAAATATCGAACACCAAAAGGGAAGAGAATTAATTATTGATTTAGGAAGACCGTTATGATAATCAAGATACCTTATAATCCACACCAAAAATTTGATAACAAAACGCGGAAGCCTTGTAAAAGTTGAATTGGTTTTTTCAGAATCCGTTCTTTCGCCTTTTTTTATATTAGAAATATGATCGTGTATTTTTTTACAGAAATCTTCCATCGATAACAGCGGCGAAAACGACATCGTCACATTTACCTCTTCGCCTTCGTCGGTCAAATCTCTTTTTGCCACAAAGTTAAAACAAATTTTGTTACGCTGATAATATCTGTGACCTGAAACAAAGCGGTTCATTTTCGGTCTTTGCGCCATTGCCCTGATCGCTGAATACAAAAAGATATAGAACATGCTGATATTCGGGCGTGTCTCTTCTTTCCTGTTTTTTCTGATATAGTTAAGCGTTTCTGTTACGTCAAATTCCTGCTCAAAATAAATAACCGCGTCTGAACGTCTCGGCATGAGGTACGGCAGCAGCTGCGTAAAAAAATGCAATTTTGGAAGATAAGTCCCGTCGGATCGTTTTTTCGTAAATAGCATAGTCACCTCTTAATTTTCATAGATCGGTATGGACATGATCATTGTGGCGGAAAAAAGAAGATTGGTCAATTAAGCCGCCGCGTACATCTTGCTTAAAACAAACTGCACAAACCTCTTCGGAAGTATCTTGTTTAAAAAAAGAAAAAATCCGTAATTGAATCCGACAACATAAGAAGGTTTTGGATTCCGGCTGAGAGCCGCTTTGTAAATTACTTTTGCCGCTGCTGCGGGTGACATTCCGTTTCGTTCGTCTTTTTCCATCATGCTGATCGATCTGAATATACGATCTCCGTAGTCACGATCATCTTTTTCAAAAGATTTTTCTCTCGCGTCGGTGAAGCCGGTGCGCGTATCTCCCGGCATGACTGTCGTTACTTTAATTCCAAAAGGAGAAAGTTCTCCGCGCAGGCAGTTTGAAAGAGCTTCGACCGCGGCTTTGGTTGCCGAGTAAAACGCCTGAAACGGAACATGCATTGCGCCCGCAACCGAACCAATATTGACGATTTTGCCGTATTTTTGAGATCGCATATACGGTATCGTGTATTTTATCGCTTCGAAGGCGGCAAAAAAGTTTAGATCAAAGAGTCTTTTTGCGTCGGCGAGCAAAGTTTTTTCGGCGGAACCTGAAATTCCTCCGCCCGCGTTATTTATCAATATGTCAATGCGTTTATGTTTACTATACACGCTGTCAACTGCATCTTTGAGCCTATTACTGTCGGTTATATCGCAAATTATCGAATTGATATTTGTGATTTCGCAGGCGGTACGCGCAATGTTATACACCGTATGACCTTTTTCCGCGAATAATTTTGCCGTTGCAAGCCCTATTCCTTTTGACGCGCCTGTTATTACAATTATTTGTTTTTTGTTCATTAACGGCTATTATATATCCTTTTACTCTGATACGATAGTAGCAGCAAATATCAAAGGAGATTATATGCAAAGTAAAATCACTAAATCGCGTTTTGCTCAGTTATTCGGAAATGAAAATCAAAAAAATCTTTTAAGGACAATGAGCACAGTTTATGAAGTTATGATGAGCAATAATCTCGAAACGCCTGCAAGTCAATGGCTGGACGACGCGGGAAATACGGTTACAGTTACATTTAAAGAAATGAATGAGAATGTAAAGAGCATGGCTTCTTTTCTGTTTGGTAAATTAGGTAAGAGTCAGCAGGGGAGTTTTGTCGGGCTTTCAATGGAAAATTCTCATCTGTGGCAGGTGTGTTTCTGGGCGCTTTTAATGGCAGGTTACAAGCCGGTGTTAATCGACATTAACCATAAAGAAGAAATGATTGATTATATGCTGGAAAGTTCGGGCGCGAGCGCGATCCTTGGCAGAAACAATCTTAATTTAAAAAATAAAGCTTTGCTGATTTCTCTTGATGATTTAAAAAAAGTTTTAACTTCTTCACCTAACAAAGTTGATTTTTCTCCTATTTGGGCTGATAATCTTGCGCTTTGCACGTCGGGAACTACCGCGACCGCGAAAGTTTTGGTTTTTAACGGAGCTGCGATTGTCGCGCAGATTGAAGGTTTCTATCATGTGTATCTCAGGGATAAAAGAATTGTTTCAGCTCCGACTCCCGTTAAATCGCTTGCGTTCCTGCCGATGCATCATGTTTTGGGTTTTATCACATTGTGTATCGCGTATCCGTGTTTAAATACGACGATCGTTTTTATGAAAGACAGAGCGCCCGCTTCTATACAAGCGGCGTGTCAGAAAATCGGCGTAACGCATATGGTATCCGTTCCGCTTCTTATTAATAATTTGAAAAACGGAGTGTTACGCAAAATCAGAAATGAAGAGCCAAAAAAAGAAAAACTTGTAAAGATGCTTTGCGCGATAAGCGTTTTTATTCAAAAAATTGCGCCGAAAAAAGGCGACGCGTTCGCGAGAAAATTTATAACAAAACCTGTTATCAAAAAATTATTCGGCACAACTTTCGCGTGGATATGCGTTGGCGGCACTCACGTTCCAACGGACTCTTTAAAATTTATGAACGGTCTGGGGCACGTCGCGACCATCGGTTACGGAATGACGGAATGCGGCATCATCGCGTTTGAACCCGGTATGAAATTTAAACGGCGCGTTGACGGCTCCACAGGAAAACTCATGCACGGCTTTGAAGGCAAGATAATTGATTCTGAAGGACGCGACGCCGACATCGGAGAGCTTCTTTTAAAAGCCAAGTCCATGCACATCGGAAAAATGCAAAAAGGCGCGATGATTTCCGCCGATATCGACAAAGACGGTTATCTTCACACAGGCGACATTGCTCATTTTGATAAAGGCTCTCTTGTAATCGCGGGCAGAATAAAAGAAGTTATTTTAAATGAATCAGGCGAAAATATTTATCCTGACGAACTCGAAGACAAGTTTGATAATCTTCCTATGGTTACGCGCTACTGCATACTTGGATTAAACAAAAAAGGTCAGGATGAAATCGCGCTTGCTGTTGAAATTCAGGATGACGGGCGCAATGAACAGGGAATGTCGAATATTTCCCGCGCTGTATCTTTGGTTAACGCTCAGCTGCCGGTTATGAAACAAATAAGACGCGCTTTTGTCGCGAACGAGCCGTTCCCGCTTGCGAACGGAATTAAAGTGCGCCGCCAAAAATTAAAAGAACTGCTCGAAACAAATAGCTTTTCCGTAACGGAATTGCAGATAACAACGCAGACAGGAAACGCAAGTTCCGCGAATGTTAATATCGTAAAGAAGACTCCGGCTTCCGGCGGCAAAGATTCTGACTCTGACGATCAATTTTTACAGATACGGGATAAAGTCGTGCAGTGTTTTGCCGAAGCCCTCGATATGTCAGCTGACAGAATAGGCGTTGATATGCGCTTCATCGAAGATCTCGGAGGCGACAGTCTCGACAGCCTTGGTCTGCTGGCTATGGCGGAAACGCGATTCGGAGTTATTGTTCAGGAGTCGGATTATTACAGATGCAAAACAGCAAATGATGTAGCGCACCTGTTACACGAAAAGCTCACAGGTAAGGCTTCGGGAAGCAAACCGGCGGCTTTCACGGAGAATGTCGCGCCGATTAAAAAGTTCGAAGATACCCCTGAGTACAAAATGTTTAAAGCGCGTTTTGATTCTTTAAAAGATACGAAAAATCCGTATTTTATCGCCCACGACAGTACGTTACGCGACATTTCAATTGTAAACGGAAAAGAAGTTCTCAATTTCGGCTCTTACAATTATTTAGGTTTAAGCGGGCATCCGAAAGTTAACGCGGCGGCGGTAGAAGCTCTGCAAAAATTAGGAACATCAGCGAGCGGAAGCCGTCTTCTCGCAGGCGAAAAAACACTACACGAAGAACTTGAAAAGGAAATCGCCGCGTGGAAAAAAACAGAAGACGCGGTAGCGCTGGTCGGCGGACATTCCACAAACGTTACGTTTGTAGGCAATTTCTGCAATGAAAAAGATCTGATCCTGTATGATGCGATGTCGCATAACTCCGTCAGTCAGGGAATTCAATTAAGCAGAGCGACAAGCAGATTATTCCCGCATAACGATTACAAATCCGCAAGGGCGATTCTTTCGTCAATGCGCGATAAGTTTGAAAAAGTTTTATTAATTATCGAAGGCGCGTACAGCATGGACGGCGATATCGCGCCCGTGCCTGAATTTGTAAGGCTCAAAAAAGAATTCGGTTTATTCCTTATGGTGGATGAAGCTCATTCATCCTGCGTAATCGGAGAAAACGGCGGCGGCGTTGACGAATATTTTAATCTCGATCCGGATGACATCGATATAAAAATGGGAACGCTTTCAAAAGGTCTTGGAACGTGCGGCGGCTATCTTGCCGGAAAAAAATCAATGATAGGATATTTACGTTATTCGCTTCCCGGTTTTGTTTTCTCAGTCGGCTTAAGCCCCGCGCTCGCGGGAGCAACTCTCGAAGCGATCCGCATCATCAGAAAAGATAATTCTCTTGTCAAAAAATTGCAGGCTAACATAGCGCACTTTGTAAAGAAAGCAAAAGAAAAAGGTTTAAACCTCTGTATGGCAAAAGAAACCGCGATCGTTCCAATTCTTGTCGGCAAAGACGAAGACGCTTTCGCGTTATCCGAAGCGCTCTTTGAAAAAGGAATCTTCGTTCCGCCTGCGGTCTATCCCGCAGTCCCCGCCAACAAAGCGCGCCTGCGTTTCTGTCTGACAAGCTGTCACAACACAGATCAGATCGATAAGGCGTTAGACGCATTGAAAGAAGCCGCGGCTAAGATGGGAGTTACGCTGCCGAAGTAATGCAGGCGGGGTTCATCTGTAACTCTTGACAACTGCCCTAAACGTCTGTATAGTAATACTGTGGACTTCAGCAACTTGCAGGAAAAAATATCGATACTCTCCGGCGCCGCGAAATACGACGCTTCGTGCGCTACTTCGGGAAGCACGGGCTTTAACGGAGCAGGCAAGAAACAATTTGGCGCGACATTACCGATGGGAGTATGCCACAGCTGGACTCAAGACGGGCGATGCGTCAGTCTTTTAAAAGTTTTATATTCTAACGTTTGTAAATACGACTGCGCGTACTGCGCTAATCGCGCGTCGGCTGATATTAAAAGATCGAGTTTTACTGTGCAAGAACTCGCCGAGCTTACAAGCGAATTTTACAGGCGCAATTATATCGAGGGGCTTTTTTTATCATCGGGGATTTTTGCCGATCCTGATATCGTTATGCAAAAATTAACCGAAACCGCAAAAACGCTTCGAACGGAAATGGGATTCGCCGGTTACATTCATTTAAAATTGATTCCCGGAACGGGCGAAAAAATGATCCGTGAAGCGGGCTTGTGGGCAGACAGATTAAGCGTCAACATTGAACTGCCGACAGAAAAAAGTTTACAGTGTTTAGCGCCTGAAAAATCAAAAAAAGAAATCTTGGGCGCGATGAATGATTTTTCTTGTTTAACAACTGAAACCGAAAATGCGAAAAAAAAACCGCGCTTTTCACCGGCAGGAAAAATTCAAACTCCGTGGTTCGCGCCGGCAGGGCAGAGCACTCAGCTCATTGTCGGAGCGACAGGCGAAGACGACAAGCAGATCATCAATCTGACAAGTTCTCTTTATAAAAAGTTTTCGTTAAAACGCGTTTATTATTCGGCTTTTATTCAACCTTCATTAACTTATGTCGATTCTCGTTTGCCGGAAACTGTCGGTCCGCCTTTGGTAAGAGAGCACCGTTTGTATCAAGCCGACTGGCTTTTGCGGTTTTATCATTTTAGCGCGGAAGAAATATTGCCGGACGAAGAGCCGTTTCTTGACGCGCACATCGATCCGAAAACAGCGTGGGCGCTAAAAAATCTTGATTATTTTCCAATCGAGATAAACAGCGCCGATTACGAAACACTCTTGCGAATTCCCGGCATCGGAGCGAAAACCGCGCGGCGTATTATCGAAAGCCGCCGTTCCCGCAGTTTGACAATTGAAAACCTGTACAGGATGGGAGCGTCAATTAAACGCGCCCGCTATTTCATGACGGCTAACGGCAGGTTTATCGAACGTCCTGATGATCCCGCGCGTATCCGCCGTTTGTTATCTGATACTGACGGAGCGGGATTGCAATTGCCTCTGTTTGATTTTTGATTATTATATTAACATCCGCCTCAATTTTTTCGAATTTTATATTGACAAAATTTAATAATTAATTAATAATGGCGCATGAATATTAAAAATAAAAAAATTGCTAAAATTATTATTTCTGTTCTGATTGGAATTATTTTACTTATCGTTTCGTTTTTCTTTTTTATCATATTTGCTTTTTCAACTATCAGAACAGCATTGTGGATATTGTTATGTCTATCATTTGTTTCAATTATTCTGTTTTTAATTTTATGGAATGCAGTCAATAGAAAAAAAGAAAAGCTGCTGTTGCTTATTCCTGCAATATGTTTAATAATTGGAATAATAATAACCGGACATCATATTAAAGTACAAAAAATTCTGACTGTTTCTGACGAAGATATATATAGATGGAATTATACTCCTTTTGCAAAAAATAATTCTTTAGCAAAACTTGATAATGAATCTCTATTTAAGATAGATAATAATTTGCCGATTCTTGACGGCGCAACAGCGCTCTATCCTGTATATGCTTCGTTTGCGCAGGCGGTTTATCCTAATGATTTAGATGATTATTTGGATAAATATTTAATGTGCAGCAGAACGGACGGAGCGTATGAAAATTTATTACAAGGTAAAGCCGATATAATATTTTGCGCCCAGCCGTCACAATCGCAAATGCAAATGTTTGCAGATAACAGTTTAAAATTAAAAATGATACCTATCGGCAGAGAAGCGTTTGTATTTTTTGTTAATAGTGAAAATCCGGTAAACAATTTAACGATTGATAATATTAAAGGAATATATTCGGGGAAAATAAAAAATTGGAGAAAATTGAACGGTAATAATAAAAGCATAAAGGCTTTTCAACGACCTGAGAATTCAGGAAGCCAGACAATGCTGAGAAAAATTACGGATTATATTACTCTGGAAAAACCCCGCAGGGAAAACGTAACCGAAGGCATGGGAGGTATTATAAATCAGGTTGCTGTTTACAGGAATTTTTCCAACGCGATTGGCTATTCATTTTTATTTTATACCGCCGAGATGGTAAAAAACGATAAAATAAAATTATTATCGATTGAGGGAGTTTCCCCGACAAGAGAATCAATACAGGATAATAGTTATCCTCTTTCAGATAATTTTTACGCGATATATATTGATAACGATAATAAAAGTGAAAATACGGAAAATTTTATAAAATGGATTTTATCAAGACAGGGGCAATATTTAATTTCTGAAACAGGATACACTCCGATATCGGATTTTTTACCGGAAAATTAATTATTTTTACTTTTTTTCAAGAATATCCTGTAAGGTGATGCCGTCAAGGTAATCGGTAATTACTTTGTAAAGCCCTTTCCACATGGATATTGTCTTGCATTTTTTTACTCTTTCGCATTGATTGTTTTTGTCTTCAAGGCAGACTATGGGAGCGAGGTTGCCCTCTGTTATGCGCAATATTTGCCCGACTGTATACGATGAAGGTTCTTTCGCAAGCATATAACCGCCCTGTTTGCCTCGGTTTGCGCGTAACGCGCCTGATGAATTGATAATCGAAACAATTTGCTCAAGATACTGTTTTGAAATATCCTGTCTCTCCGCGATATCTTTCAGCGGGATAAAGCCTTCTTCTCTGTGTTCCGCTAAATCAAGCAACATTCGCAGCGCGTAACGTCCCTTTGTTGATACTTTCATTTGTTCACCTCTTAATAAATATCTCTTAATCGCCTGAAAAATTAAATTACGCGAAGCAGCGATTCACACGCGTCTTCTAAAACTGATCGCGGACAAGCAACATTCATCCGCTGAAAACCACTTCCGCCTTTTCCGAACATACGTCCGTCGTTCAGCCATAATTTGCATTTTTTTGTAATTGCTTCATCAAGTTCTTTTGCGGAAAGTCCAAGTTCATGGCAGTCAAGCCACGCAAGATACGTTCCTTCGGGCTTTATAAGTTTGATTTTAGGAATATTTGACTGTAAAAAGTTATTCAACAGCGACATATTTCCGTCAAGATAATTATTTAATTCATCAAGCCACGGAGAGCCGTCTTTGTACGCCGCCTCGCAGGATATAAGCCCCATAATGTTCGGCTGGCTAAGCCCTGAGTTTTCGTATTCCTGTTTAAATAAAGCGCGCAGCTTTTCATTGGAAATAAAATTATTAGCATGATGCAATCCGGCAAGATTAAAAGTTTTTGAAGGAGAAGTGCACGTAACAGTGTTATCCGAAAATCGTTCATCAAGAGCCGCGAACACAAGATGCTTGTTAGGTGAAAATATTATATCCTGATGAATTTCGTCTGATATAACAATTACTCCGTAACGCAAACATATCTCTCCCATGTGCAAAAGTTCTTCTTTTGTCCAAACTCTGCCGACAGGGTTATGCGGATTGCATAAAATAAAAATTTTCGCGTCTTTTGCTTTGTTTTCAAAATCTTCAAAATCGATTATGTAACTGCCGTCTTTATATACAAGCTCATTCACAAGAAGTTCGCGCCCTGTTTTCTGCGCGGCGGATGCGAACGGATAATAAACAGGCTGTTGAATTAAAACAGCGTCTCCCGGCTTTGTAAAAGCGCGGACAGCAAGATACAATGCGTTTACAACACCGGGCGTTATTAGCAGCCATTCTTTTTCCGTGTTCCAATTAAATCGGTTTTTATACCAATTTTTTACAGCGGAATGATATGATGCGCCGGGCTCACTGTAACCGAAAATCCCGTGCTGAGAGCGGGAAACAAGCGCATCCCGCACACACACAGGAGTTTGAAAATCCATGTCGGCGATCCACAAAGGAAGTATGTCTTCGGGCTTTCCTCTCGATACAGGATCGTATTTAATGCTGTTGGTATTTCTTCTTTCGATTACTGTGTCAAAATCAAATTTCATTTAACTCTCTCAATCGCTTGTTTTAAATCCGCGGTAATATCGGCTGAATCTTCAAGCCCTACAGATAAACGCAAAAGACAAGCGTTTATTCCGCGCGCTTCGCGTTCGTGCTGAGGAAGATCGGCATGAGTTTGCAGTAAAGGATACGTAATAAGGCTTTCCGTACCGCCGAGACTCTCCGCGTATTTAATTAGTTTAACATTTTCCAAAATCGAAACGGCTGTTTGCTCATTATCAACAGAAAATGAAATCATTCCGCCGAAACCGCTTGCCTGACGGCATGAAACCGCATAATCAGGATGATTCCGTAAGCCGATGTAATATACTTTTGTTATTTTTTTTTGTTTTGTCAGCCAGTCCGCGATTTCAAGCGCGTTTTTATTATGACGTTCCATTCTAATCGCGAGAGTTTTAAGTCCGCGGGTAATCAGAAAACTGTCAAAAGGGGACAAGCAAGCGCCTGTTGTTTTCGCGATAAAACGCAATCGCTCAGACAAAACATAATCGCAAGGCGCAGTATCGTCTTTTACAGTTAACATTCCTGAGAGCGCGTCATTGTGACCGCCGAGATATTTTGTTCCGCTGTGAAGAATAATATTTGCGCCTAACGACAAAGGTCTCTGAAAAATCGGAGTTAAAAATGTGTTATCAACAATTAAAAGCAGATTTTTACTTTGAGTGACTTTTGCTGCCGCTGCGATATCAACGACATTCATCATCGGATTAGTCGGAGTTTCAATAAAAACCGCTTTTGTGTTAGGTGAAATTTTAGCGGAGATTTCTTCCGTGCTTGCCGCGTACGAAAATTTAATACCGTTTTTTTCAGATATATGAGAAAAAAGGCGGAAAGTGCCTCCGTATAAATCGTAAGATGCGACAATGTGATCGCCCGGTGAAAATAATTCCATTAATGCTGACACCGCCGCCATCCCTGATGAAAACGCGATTGTATCATCGCCGCCTTCAAGCGCTGTTATCGTGTGTTCAAGGTGCTCTTTTGTGGGATTTTGCGAGCGAGAGTAGTCAAACCCCGTGCTTTGCCCGACGCCAGGGTGCGCGAAAGTAGAGGACGCGAAAATGGGAACTGAAACCGCGCCCGTGGTATCGTATTTTTTCTTGCAGCCGTGTACGCAAATTGTGCTTATGTCCATAACTGAATAATACTATATGTTTACTAGGTATTCAAGTCAAATTGCCATCATTTTTACTTCTTGAATTCGGGTATTTAGTTATTACAATAATAAAAAGCGGTATTAACCTCCTCAGCAAATACTATATCCGCTTGCAAAACATAGTAAACATATTATAATAATAAGGTAATAAAGTATTTAAGAGGTGTAAACAATGAAAATATCTACAAAAGGCAGATATGCCTTACAAATGCTGCTCGATCTTGCAGAGCATAGAACAGACGGTTTTATATCTCTTAAAGAAATCGCTGACAGACGTAATATTTCAAAGCAATATCTGGAACAAATTATTATAATAATGAATAACTCAAAATTTCTCCGCGCAAATCGCGGGGTACGCGGCGGCTATATGCTGGCAAAAGAACCATCAGAAATAACTGTTGGTCATATCCTGCGTATTACCGAAGGCAACCTTTCGTCTATTTCCTGTCTTGAAGATGAAGTAAATCAATGCGATATGGTAGCAACCTGTAAAACTCTATTTGTTTGGCAAGAGCTTAATAAAGTTATTGCGGATTATCTTGACAGCGTTACTTTACAGGATATACTTAATAAACATCAAGAAAAGCAAATTGACAACTATGTAATTTGAATGAAAGTTTTTATATTAATTCTGTTGTCAGAAGCAGTGTCTCGGTTACAAGACACCGCTGTCTGACCTTTCTATTACTTTAAAATTTTAAACATTTTATCAGCCGCCAATGCCGGTTCCTTCAACTACTCCGCCTTCTATGACAAGCTCTGAGGGATCAACCGCATTGCCGTATACAGGCGCAAGCGTTTCGTCATAATTTTTGTGAAAAAATTGTTCGCCTGCCAGCTCTTTAATTTTATCATTAATCCAGTTTAGCAATGTTGTATTTCCTTTGGTAACGGCAGGAGCGATTGTGTCCAGTCCGCCAAGCGACGGTATACCGACTGTATATCCCGGATTTTGCAGCACCCATGCCAAAACTTCCGTGTTGTCTGTGGAAAACGCGTCGGCGCGTCTGTCAATCAACGCATTGAAAGTTTCTGTGTATTGATCGAATTTTAACAGATTGACTTTTGGGTGGTTAGCTGTAAAGTAGCTGTCTGCGGTAGTTCCTTTTGCGACAATTAGGGTTTTCCCTTCCAATTGATCCACATCGGTAATTAAAGCGTTGTCCGGACTTACCACGCCAAGCGACACTTTCATATATGGCAATGCAAAATCGACTTTTTCCGCGCGCGCATTTGTTACAGTAAAGTTAGCCAAAATGATGTCTACCTTTCCGGTTTCAAGGAACTCTACACGGCTGGCAGGTTCAACAGACACATACTCAACGCGTACACCCAAGTCCTTTGCGATTCTTTCGGCAAAATAAACATCATAACCTTTATAGCGGCCGTGAGCGTCAACGTAACCGAAGGGGGCTTTATCGGAAAATACGCCGATAACGACTTTCCCGGATTTTTTAATTTCGTCAACTGTGCGAAATTTACCGGTCTTTGATGCCGTGCATACAGTGAGTGACAGTAAAAGCGCGGCAATAGAAACGAAAGTTAACAACTTTGCGAATCTACTAATTGTTTTTTTGGATTTCATTCTTTATCCTCCATTAATTTATTTTCTGTTTCAATTTTTTCAAATTGAAACAAATTTAAAAATTGTTTGGCGCGCTCCGTTTTCGGCTGCGTGAAAAACTTTTCGGGGGTATTTTCTTCCAGTAATATACCGCCGTCAAGAAAGAGTACGCGATCAGATATTGCGCGCGCAAATTCCATTTCATGCGTAACTATAAGCATCGTCATGCCTTCTCGGGCAAGTTCCAGCAGCACGTCAAGAACTTCGCGCACCATTTCAGGGTCCAGCGCCGCTGTTACTTCGTCAAAAAGCATGATTTCAGGATTCATTATCAAGGCGCGCGCAATAGCGGCGCGTTGTTTCTGCCCTCCCGAAAGCTGCCGCGGATAGGAGTTTCGTTTTTCAATCAATCCAACCCGTGTAAGAATTGTTTCCGCGGTTTTTACCGCTTCCGCGCGCAGCCGCTTCTGTACTCGGATAGGAGCCAGCACAATGTTTTCAAGGACTGTTTTATGGGGGAACAGCTCGTAGTTTTGAAACACCATACCAATTTTCTGGCGTATAACGCTCCAGTTTGGTTTCCCTTCTGTAAAAGATTCGCCGTTCATGATAATTTTTCCTGATTGAACATTCTCCAATCCGTTAATGCAGCGCAAAAGCGTGCTCTTGCCGCATCCGGAGGGACCAACGATTACAACAACTTCGCCTTTTCCGATCGAAAAAGAAATGTCTTTTAGCACATGATCTGCGCCGTAATTTTTATTAAGCCATTCTACGCTCAGTATAGTTTCCATTTTTAAAGACTCCATTTCTTTTCCAAACGCTTGCCGAGTACAGAGAGAGGCCAGCATGAAAAAAAGTAAAGAAAAAATATTACGGCATATATTGCGAACGCCGCTTTGGGAGCTGTATAACGATTTCCCTCAATAATTTGCTGACCCACTTTTAAAACTTCCACTACGCCGATAAGCGCAATAAGTGAAGTTGTTTTAATCATGCGGGTAGCAAGATTGATTGAAACAGGCACAAGCCGCCGTATTGTCTGCGGCAGGATAATATACAAATACGTCTGCTTTTTTGACAGAGCAAGAGCCGAAGCGCTTAAATACTGATGTCTTGGGATAGAGGATATTGCGCCTCGTACAAGATCACCTAATTCTGCCGCGCCCCATAATGTAAATACCAGCACCGCTGAAACCTCGCCTGAAAAATTCCAGCCAAACGCGCGTGTAAATCCAAAATACACAAGAAACAGCAGAACAAGCTGCGGCATAATACGAAGCGCTTCCAAATAAATTCTGCCAATCATCTGACAGAATTTATTTTTAACCGAAAGAAACAATCCGAATAAAACGCCCAGAGGTATCGAAAATAACAGCGCAAGCATGGCAACACGAATCGAAACAAGCAGCCCTCCGAGCAGACGCCACAGCGCGTTTCCTTCAAACAGAACGCTAATGTCAGACATAACGAAGCCTCTTTTCAAGCACGGACGCTAACAGAGAAACAGGAAGCAAAATTAAAAGATAAAAACATACAAGCATAAAAAGAGCTTCGTTTGTATTGTAATAGAGTCCGATTAAATCCTTTGCCACATACATGAGATCTGCAAGCGCGACTACGCTGAAAACAGATGTTTCTTTAATCAAGAAAATTACATTGGCAAGAATGGAAGGAAGAGACATGACAAATGCCTGCATGAAAATAACATGGCGCATTGCTCCTAGATTCGTAAAACCCAGACTCAACGCGCTTTCGTATTGTATGGTTTCCACCGCCTCAAATCCGCTGCGGAAAGCCTCCGCCATATAACCTCCGCCGAGAAACGTAAGCCCTATAACCGCGCAAGCCGCCGAAGGTATTATTATTCCAATCTTCGGCAATCCAAAATAAAGAAAAAATAACTGTACCAATAAAGGAGTATTGCGCGCCAGTTCTACATAGACGGATGCAATTCTCCATAAAACCGGCGTTTTAAAATAAAGCAATAATCCCGATATCAAACCAACAGCAAGAGAAAATAAAATTCCCAATATACCTATACTCAGCGTCAGCAATGCCGCGTCCGTATACATAGGCAGATGACTGATAATAAATTCCCAATCCATGTACTTATTCCTAAAATCTATTATTTTACAGCTTCAAACCCTTGTTTCAAGTCCGCAAGAATATCATCAATATGTTCAATTCCAACAGAAAGACGAATTGTATTTGGCTTTATTCCGCCTTCAAGCAGTTCCTGTTCACTCATTTGCGAGTGTGTAGTGCTTGCAGGGTGAATGACGAGTGATTTTACATCCGCAACATTTGCAAGAAGCGAAAAAAGTTTTAATTCTTCAGTGAATTTTTTTGCTTTTGTCCCGCTGCTTGCTGCGCTATCGCCTTTTATCTCGAATGTAAAAATTGAACCTGCGCCATTGGGGAAATATCGTTTGTAAAGTTTATTGTCGCGGTGTTCCGGAAAGACAGGATGATTTACTTTTTCCACTTGCGGATGATTTTTCAGGAAGTCAATTACCTTTAGCGCGTTATAAACATGCCGTTCCACCCGAAGCGATAAAGTTTCAATTCCCTGTAAGAGCATAAAAGCGTTGAAAGGCGATAAAGCGGAACCGGTGTCACGTAACAGCGTTACGCGCGCTTTTATTATGTATGCGAGGTTTCCCACAACATCCGTAAAAACCGCGCCGTGATAACTTGAATTGGGTTTTGATAATCCCGGAAATTTATCATTTTGAGCCCAATTAAATTTTCCGCCGTCTACAATCACGCCGCCTAATGTCGTGCCATGCCCGCCGATAAATTTAGTCGCTGAATGAATAACAATATCCGCTCCGTATTCAATAGGTCTTAAAAGGTAAGGAGTAGCGAATGTATTATCAACAATCAGCGGAATACCGTTCTTATGAGCGATTGCGGCGACTGCTTCAATATCTATTACCGAGGAATTTGGATTACCAAGCGTTTCAAAGAATAACGCTTTTGTGTTGGGTTTTATCGCTTTTTCAAAATTGGCAGGATCGCTTCCGTCAATAAATGAGGTTTCAATTCCCATATCTTTGAAAGTATTCGCGAAAAGATTGTAAGTGCCGCCGTAAATCTGGTTGTCAGATACAATATGATCGCCTGTTTTTGTGATGTTTTGAATCGCGTAAGTTGTCGCCGCGGCTCCCGATGAAAGCGCAAGAGCGGCAACGCCTTTTTCAAGAGCGGCGATTCTCTTCTCGAATACATCCCATGTCGGATTCATAATTCTTGTGTAAATATTTCCAACCTCAGTAAGAGCAAAACGGTCTGCCGCCGATTTGGAACTTGGAAATACATAGGAAGTAGTCTGGTAGATAGGCACTGCTCTCGCGTCCGTAGCCGGATCAGGGTTTTCCTGTCCTGCGTGTACCTGGATTGTTTCAAATTTAAAATTTGACATAATTCTCTCCTTAAATACTTAGTAAACATATAAATATTGTATGTTTTAATAAATTTACACAGATAAACAAGTAATGTCAATAGGGGGATTTTATTTTTTTACATCGCCCCTGGAGACAACAATCTGATAGCCTGCGGAATTTACACGCCTGCCAAGGCAAGCCCTGCATTCGGCGGCTTCTTCGCCTGTGCAAATTTTATTATCGTAAAGCGAGTATTGTTTCCTGACATTAACAGGCGATAAGTTCGGCATCACCACATTTGCGCCTGCCTTTAGACCAAGCTCGCGCCCATCGGGCGTAATTGTTCCAAGAGCCGTGGTAGCGGGGAGAAGCACATAAGGGAACATCAGCCTAAGTACCGCCAAAAGACGAAGCGTCAATTCTAAACTTCCGCTTTTTTCATTTTTAAACGGCGTGTCTTTATGCGTGATATATGGACCTATGCCGATCATTTCAGGTTCTAATTCCTGTAAAAATCTGATGTCTTTTATAAGGTGTTCTGTTTTTTGAAATGGCGAGCCGACCATAAACCCCGAACCAACCTGATAGCCTATTTCTTTAAGGTTGTGCAGACATTCCTTGCGGTTTTCAAGACTCATATTTTCAGGGTGCAGTTTTTTGTAATGCTCGTCATCGGCTGTTTCATGACGCAGCAGGTATCGATCCGCGCCTGCTTCAAAGTATGCTTTATAGTTTTTATATGTTTTTTCTCCGATAGAAAGCGTGACGGCGCAATCAGGATAATTTGTTTTTATACCAGAAACAATTTTGTAGATAATTTCTTCCTTATAGTGATCGTCTTCGCCGCCTTGCAGTACAAAGGTACGAAACCCCAGCTCATATCCTGTTTTGCAGCAGGAAAGAATATCATCATGGCTTAACCTGTATCGGTTTAATTTATTATTCTTACCTCTGATACCGCAATAATAACAATTGTTTTTGCAGTAATTGGTAAATTCTATCAATCCCCTTATATACACGTCAGTTCCGTATATGCTTCTTCGAACACGATCTGCCGCTTCAAAAAGAGAGCTGTCGTAAATATCAGTCTCAAGAAGATCGGCTAATTCACTGTCAGAAAGCGTTTTATCAGCTTCTAATTTTTTTACCATTTTTTTTCCATGATCATTTTACAAATAATATTCAAGTTCGATAACCTGGCTCAGATGATATGCTTTTTCTTTCAATACACCCAAAAAGATTTCCGTTCATTCCTTTAAATCCTACAAAACATATTGACACAGTAAGTATTATAGACTATCATGTTTTTTAATACAATATACTTACTAAATATATATGTTTAATAAGTATAACAATTTAGTTAAGGATCAAAATGATCAAAAGACAAGGAATTCTGCGCACCCGACAGGTACGCCGCTCTATTTATATAAAGAGCGCAATTTTAATCATTCTTATTCTGCTTTTAGCAATCACAACAGGGTGCAAGAGAGAAACAAAAACCTTAGGACGCACAGCGTCCGTGGCGGGAAAAACCACGATTGTCGTGGCTGACGCCAAAACCACCCATCACCTGAACCTTTATGTGGCAAAAGAACTCGGTATTTTTGATAAATACAACCTTGATGTTCAAATTAGGGTAAGGGGATAACGTGGTAACATAATGAAGACTGACCATAAAAAACGAAATATTCGCAGCGCTATTCTGGTTTTTTTCCGCGAACTGGGGTTTTTCTTTAAGGGAGCCGCTCTAAATATATTCTCAATTGAATTTTTAACAGTGCTTGTTCCCTTATTAGTTTTATGGGAATGTCTTCCGCGCTTCGGTGTGTTGCCGCGCACGCTTATTCCGCTGCCCAGTGATGTCGCAGTTACTTTTTGGGAAATGTTTACCAAACAAAATTTCATTAAAGATATAGGAAGCAGCATGATAAAATTTTTTCTCGGGCTTGGAATAGCTGTTATTACCGCTATTCCGGCAGGAATATTAATGGGTTGGAATATGGCGGTGCGTAAACGCGCTTTGCCTTTATTTCAGCTCTTGTCTCCAATTCCTCCGCCTGCATGGGTTCCTATAACAATAATCCTTTTTGGTATTGGACTACCCATGCAGACTTTTTTAATTTTCTTGGGCGCTTTTTATCCCATGCGCCCTCGAAGACGCAGCGATCCTGAGCTGTTAGCTCTGGAGCAAAGAATAGGATCACTATTCAAATACGATATTAACCATGAAAGCGAGTATGCAATATGAAAACATTTCGATCAAAAATTTACGGGGCAATAACAGAAGCAATCGGAGCAACGCCTTTGGTGCGTTTGCCGAAACTGAGCATATCACCTAACGGTGAGAGATTACCGGGAATTCTGCTTGGAAAGCTTGAAGCGTTTAATCCTGCAGGGAGCGTTAAATGCCGCATAGGAGCGGCAATGCTTGCAGCAGCTATTCGTGACGGAAAGTTACATCCCGGCGGAGTTGTAATTGAACCGACAAGCGGAAACACAGGCATAGGGCTTGCGTTTTCCTGCGCGTCTCTCGGTTACAAACTAATACTTACAATGCCTGAAACCATGTCCATTGAACGCCGTAAACTTGCAAAAATGCTTGGCGCAGATATTATTTTAACGCCGGGAACTGAAGGAATGACAGGCGCAATAAAAAAAGCAAAAGAGCTCAACGCGCAAATAGCAGGCAGTTTCATGCCGCTGCAATTTGAAAACCCTGCTAATCCGCAAGTACATCGTGAAACAACAGCATTAGAAATTTGGGAAGACACAAACGGACAAGTTGATATTTTTGTCGCAGGAGTGGGAACAGGCGGCACTATCACCGGTGTAGGAGAAGTTCTTAAAGAGAAAAAGAAAACAGTAAAAATAGTTGCCGTAGAACCTGACGCGTCTCCCGTTCTTTCAGGAGGTTTGGCAGGACCTCACCGGATACAAGGCATAGGCGCGGGATTTGTTCCAAAAATACTTAACCGTTCTATCATTGATGAAATTGTGCGCGTAACAAATGAAGACGCTTTTGATACAGCCAGAAAACTGAGCCGCGAAGAAGGAATACTTGCAGGCATATCTTCAGGCGCGGCAGTTTGGGCTGCTTTACAGCTCGCCGCAAAACCGGAAAATAACGGAAAAACTATTGTTGCCATATTGCCTGATTCCGGCGAACGGTATCTTTCGACACAGTTATCGAATTCGGAAGATTCGTAGGATTAGCCTTATTCAAGTGGCTGCCATCATTGCGTCGCCGGTTTATTTTTTACTATTATTATCAGTTATTATAATTGTTGTTCCGCTTCTTTTTTCAATTGCTTTTTCTAATGCGGTTTCAATCTCAAGTGATAAATTATCTAAAATGGCTTGCTGCAATTGCTCCATAGCAATTTCGGGTTGATCAGATATGGAAAATAGCTCATTTGATTTAATTTCTAAAGCAGAAGCAAGTCGTTCGATAACATCAGCAGATGGAAAGTTTCTTGCTATTTCAACCATTCCTAGGTAATGTGTAGATAAACCAGCCCTTTCTGCCAGTTCAGGTTGAGTAATACCAAGCCTTCGCCTGTTTTTCTTTAAATTTTTAGCTAGAATTTCTTTAATATTTGCCATAGTTTATCTATCTAATGGGTAATTATATTAGCCTTGATATACTTAACAAACTATTTTTAATGTAGTTTTATACAATAAAACATAGTTATTTATCATAATTATCAATTTTATAAAATAACTATACAAGCGTATATCAAATTTTTTTATAGCGTGTATACCTTTTGTTATCAGTTTTTTTCTAAATTTCCCCCAAACTACTTGACAAACTGTATTATAAATAGTTTTATACTATATAGTATAGTTTTTTTCTGAGTTCGAATTTGTTTAAACTTAGAAGATACTATTTTTAGGCATTTTTGCCTTTATATATGTTTATTATTTGTATTTAAAATGAAATCACAGTCAAGTGGACAATAAACGCAAAAAGGGGTGTTCTTAATGAGAAATTTGGTAAAATGGCTTGGTTTTATTTCAATCATGGCAATAATCGTTATTTTACTGTCGGCTTGTATTGAATCATTCAGCGATTTATTCGCCGAAGATGGATCTAAACCTATCATCGTATGTGATGATTGCGGTGTAGTGTCACATGAATGTATATGTGTACCTATCATCGTATGTGATGACTGCGGTGTAGTAACACATGAATGTATATGTGTACCTCTCGTTCAGAATCAAAATCCTGCTGCAAGCGATTTTATTATTGGTAATTTAACGCAGACAGCAGGAAGTGTTATCGCAGTAACGATCACGCCAAAAGAAGGAAAATCAACAGGGACGATAAAAATCTATTACGATGGTTTGGAAATACTGCCAGCAACATTAGGAACATACACAGTTACTTTTGATGTCGCTGAATCAATTGGTTGGAATGCGGCAGAGGGATTAGATGGCGGAACTTTGAATATTAATACTATTAATCAAACTCCTAATGCATCTGACTTTGATATTAGTAATCTTACACAGATAGCAGGTAATATTTCTGATGTTACAATAACTCCGAAAGAAGGAAAATCAACAGGTGTGATAAAAATCTATTACGATGGTTTAGAAATACTGCCAGCAACATTAGGAACATACACAGTTACTTTTGATGTCGCTGAATCAATTGGTTGGAATGCGGCAGAGGGATTAGATGGCGGAACTTTGAATATTAATACTATTAATCAAACTCCTAATGCATCTGACTTTGATATTAGTAATCTTACACAGATAGCAGGTAATATTTCTGATGTTACAATAACTCCGAAAGAAGGAAAATCAACAGGTGTGATAAAAATCTATTACGATGGTTTAGAAATACTGCCAGCAACATTAGGAACATACACAGTTACTTTTGATGTCGCTGAATCAATTGGTTGGAATGC
>Ga0209755_10002834_pt1 | contig 22781 bp, 17 predicted proteins | sample TergutCo191P1_FD_187301 | JGI IMG/M metagenome (GOLD analysis project Ga0209755, IMG submission 187301) | Cornitermes sp. P1 segment gut microbial communities from Petit-Saut dam, French Guiana - Co191P1 (SPAdes) (version 2) | ecosystem: Host-associated > Arthropoda: Insects > Digestive system... | reverse complement strand
TTAAACAAATGCTATGATTCTGTAAAGTGGTTAACATGTAAAACTGTTCATAACCCAATATTTGCACATACAAGTACACCACTTAACAAACGCCTCAAACCCCGTACGCACTAAGTTAATGACATTGCCTAAGATACTGTTTTTATTTTTCCTTTAGTTCTTCGACCGTTATCTGGCATTGGAAGACTTAGCTGATATACGGCTTGTTTAAATTGGTCACCGGTGCCACGTCTTGTTATGCTGTAATACGCACCTAAAAGTTTGCCAAAATAGGGAATGATTACTCGATCAAAGAATTGATACAGAAACGGATTACGGAGTTTGTTTTCTAAAAAGGTTGGTTTCCAGATTTTAATGTTGTATTCCCAGCATTTGACAAAAAAGTCCCATCGTGCTTTGGAAAGAGAGTCCATTTCTGCTCCTTGTTTATTCATTAAAACACAGTTTTCCAAAGGAACAAAAAAGAGGGGCACGTAGAAAGCGTTGTAATTTTTTAAGTCATCCATTAACTCTAGGGTTTGAAGCATGTCTTCTTCTTTTTCGTCAGGCAACCCTATGATCAGAGTTGCAAGAGGATACCAGTCATTATCATTTAGAATACCAAAGGCGTTAGTAACAATTTCAGGCCACTGTTCAGGTTGATAGGGTAACATTTTGCCTGCCATGTATTTCTTCATAAGACGGGGACTGCCGGTTTCAACACCGGTTTCAGCGGTAATTATAGGTTTTCCGCCAAAGGAGTACCAGCTTTTGTCAATCAAAATTTCCGCTAAATCACGAATCATTTTTTGATCATGACAAACAGGTGCTAAGGACATGTGTGCAGCCTGTATACTTTTTACACCGGGATAGTCGGCGACATTTTTACAGAGTTTAAGTATCGCTTCACTATTTGGAGCAAAATTGGGGTCTTTTTGACCGTAGAGAAACAAATCTTCAGTGATTAAAGTTATATGATCACTGCCTTGTTTGGCGCTTAGAGCAACTTCGTGCATAATTTTTTCAAGGGGCATGTCAATTTTGTGCTGCATAGTAGGAGTACAGAATTGACAATTCCGTCCACAGCCCTTAGAAATTTCAACAGCCCCGTGAATGGCAACGTTTTTGGTAAGAGGCATTTCTTTATTATAATCCCAATTATTTAGTGATTCATCAGCTTTTGCTATACGAGGAATCGCTTCACCATTTACAGCCTTCTTGAAAAGCTCAACAATAGGACCGGGACGACCACCCATTAAAACACAGTCTACACCATAGCTCTCAGAAACTTTTTGACGTTCAAGTTGCCAAGAACCATATCCGCCTACAATAACTGTTGGCTTAAACTTTTTGATAGCGGGATGCATAACAAGTTTGCGAAACTCTATACGATTCATAGGTTCACCGCCACCTACAATGGAACTATAAGTTTTACTTACATAACCCATGCCAGTAGGATCCATGGAAGAGATCCCTAACACTTTAGTGTTAGGACCAATAAAGTGGTCTAAATCCTCAGGGTAAACAACAGCTATATCTTCACGTGCAAAACCGCCTTCAAGCAAAATAGACTCAACTTTGCGCAAGCCATAAGGCGCATAACTAGCTTGTCCATCGGTCTTTTTGGGTTTATGTGGATAAAGCGTTTTTCGTACATAAGAAAGAGGAATAGGCCCTTTTCCAAAACCACCCACAAACGCCATAAAAGGACTATTAGCGAAATCACTCATTTCAGTATATGAAGCCGTAAGCACAATTTTAGTTCCTAAACCTGACGCCAATTTCTCTCTACCTTGAATAAGCATATTAAATTGTTTATAACAGTATTAAAAATTACTGCTTCAAAATAAAGCTTATTTTTTAGAACATAGCAAATAACTTAAAACACCAAGAAAAACAGATACAACAAGTATAGAGCCAAAAAGATTTCACACGTCTTTACCGCAAATGCCTATGGAAAAATAAACAGTACTTGATGTTACTCTTTACAATTTTATTGCTATAATACAGAAAAAAGAGACTTGTTATTGTTTTTGTAAAAACGTAGCATATAAAAAACATAAAAGCAATAAAATGGAAAAATAGTTTGTCGTTAGCGTTAAATTAAAAGTTTAAAAACGCAGTTCACCTGTATTTTTTAGGTGTTTGCCAAGTTATATTTTATTGTAAGGAAACAGGTTGTTTTGGGTTGTTGGGGTTATTTGGCCTTTTTTGATGGCGTGTAGTATGCTGTCTATGTTTAGGTCTGCTTGGATTTTGTTGTAAACGGTGAAGAGTTCAGAGGTTTGGTGTGCATCGCTGCCGGCTGTTCCGGGTAGTTTGAGTTCTTGTGCTAGTTGTTTGGCTTGTTGGTTTGCTGTTGTGCTAGAGTTGCCGTTTAGTATTTCTATAGCGTCTATTTTTAGAGTTTTTGCGGTGTCGCCCATGCCGTATAGGCGGTAGGGGTGAGCTATGATGGAGACGGCTCCGATTGTTTTTGCATAGTCAGCTACGTTTTGTGGAGTCCAAGGTTTTGGGGGTAGTTCTTCGGTTCCTAATATTAGCATGTCACCGGCTGTTGTGGTGATTTCTACGCCGGGGATTATTAGTATGTCGGGGTAGGCGGCGGCTAGGGTTATGGTTGCTTTGCAGGCTCTTGTGGAGTCATGGTCTGTTATGGCGGCAACTTTTACATAGTTGTGTTCTAAGAGCATGTCTATGAGGGTTTTAGGTTGTATTAGGCTGTCAGATGAGTAAACAGTGTGGATGTGAAAATCGGCGTATAAGGTGTCCATGGAGTGTCTCCTTTTGTTGTTGTGTTTAAAGATTATTTTGTCTTACTAAAAAACATACGGTTGTATCAAATAAGTCTAAATGAAGGTTTAGGTTTAACGTGTATGTAACTGTTATAATCATGGTTTCTATCGGGTTTTTTAGTAACTATAATCATGATTTATGGTGTTTTTTAGAAACAGTTTCATTTGTGAAAAACATTTTGGCAAGATATTTCAACGTAGCAAGCAGTTCTGTAGAACGTGGGAGTTAAAACATTAGTTTAGTGACGTAACATGAGGCGTTTGATTTTTTTGTGTTGAGACTGTATGGGTGTAGGTCTGGAGGTGTGAAATATGTGTGTTGGGTTGGGTGATGAATTATGGCCTACACCCATAGGTTATTTATTGGTGTTGTAGGTTATAAATTTTTTTAATATAAAGGTGCGTGGGTGTGGAAGATGGAATGATGTGTCATGCTACGTTGAGGTGCCACACCCACGGTAACAGTGTGGAAAGAATGTGATAGAAACCACACCGTTACAATACTATATCATACGTTTAGTCTTATTTACTTTTATGTAATATGCCACACAAAAACACGAACAAAATTACCAAAAAACACAAAACACAAGAAACACAACCTAAAACACACCACACACCTATTTCCTAAAAACAAAAAACGCGCCCTAAACCAAACTTTACCCACAAACACAACAATAGCAATAATAAAAAAGAAAAAGTTACTATAAACCGTTTAACTGCTTTTGCAGAACCACTCTAAGATCATCTATAAGCTGCCTACTACTCACTTGACCAGCTTCAACAATTTCAAAGCAAACACTTTTTTCAACACAGACTTTTTGAACAGCAAATTTTATGTAACTACCCCAAAGTTTAGAATCATTTAATAATGTAACCCCGCCATAGGACATTTGTCTTATATACTCAACACTTTGTTCTGCTACATACTCTATAGTTTCTTTATCAAGAGGCAAAGCCGTTTCATGCTGAGAGAGCGGATAAACCTCATCAAGCTCCAGGGGCACTACACCAAAAGGAGCACAAAAAACAGCAACATGCACTTTATCTAAGAGCTCAAGCCCCAAAACACGCAACACCTGACGAATTTTTTTCATCTCAGGAGCTTTATGAAAAGGCTTATTTCTTGTCTGCGGCAACAACAAAAGCACTTTAGCGTTTACAGGAGGAGTGTATCTTGTTAGAAGACGCTTCGTGTATTGAGTAATTTCTGGTCTTGCAAGACCCTCATGATCAAAATAAAAAAGCCCACTACTCTTTATACTTGGACTAAAAGTTGCAAGAAAATCCTTATGCCGCACTACACGTTTTAACGCAGAAAGCAACGCAGGATGAGCATGACAACGCATTTCAGTGAGCTCCCAAAGACGACCATCACGAATAGCCTGTTTTATACGTTTAAGTTCAGCTATGCAAACCCACAGGTTATGTTCAGCTAAAAAGATTTCCCGCTCCTTTACAGACTTTGTTAACAAAGTTTTCGGAGTTTCTGTAGCACACCTTGGACAGGTACAGGGGAAATAATCCATTTCCAAAAGACGCCAAGTACCACTCTCAGTCATGTATCGACCCTCACGAGCATAAAGAGCATACGCAGCAGAATCAAATAAATCACAACCTAAAGCAACAGCTATAGCAAACATGGAGGGGTGACCAGCACCAAAAAGATGCAAAGGCCGCTCTATAGGAATACCCTTTTTAGCAGTCAAAATCATTTCCGCCAAAACATCATAACGATAATTCTCCATAACCTCCGTAGGACTACCTAAAGCATGAATATCAAAAGGCAAACTACCCATTTCTTTAGCACTAGCAGCCACCAAATCTAAATGCTTACCACCCTGCACAGGACCAACCCAAAGAATATCATTACGAGTTTTAAGATTAAAGAAATCTTTAGCCCGCCGATGCGTTTCAGCAACCGTAAGCGCCGCCTGCTCCTTAGTCACACGCCAACCTGTAGGAATATCCAAGATAGTAGCAATATCAGTACCTATACCCTCCTCATAGGCAACAATTTCCTTTTGATCATACTCCACGCCACCATAAACCAAAATTTGATAGGCACCCGAATCCGTCATGGTAGCACCATTAAATTTAAGAAAATTATGCAAACCCTCAACTACAGGCCGATTTTGATAACGCTTCTTAAGAATATAGGCATTAGTAATTACTGCCTCAAAACCAAAAACATCCTTTAACCGCTGAGGCAAAACCGGCTGCACAGAAGGATTAATAACAGGAAACAACAAAGGAGTTTCTACAATACCACTTTTAGTTCTCAACTTTCCAATTCTACCAAGCAAATCCTTATCTTTAATTTCGAAACTCAAAGACCAAACCTAACAACACATGCAACACATCTAATAAAAAAGCTATCGACCAAAACAAAGATTTACAACCACAAAAACCAGCAAGGGCACAACACTAAATCTGCCAAACAGGTTACCTTCCCGCATTTTCCAGAAGATATACGTAAGAAATCAAAAAGCTACAAACACAAAAATCAAAAAACCATAAAGACCATGATAAAAGTAGAACAAACTATTCTTATTTTTTAGCCAAACAGGAAAAAATAATAAACCTTAGGCGTAATTATTTGAGCACTCACTATTCTCAAACATGTATTACAAATGATACATTTCTTCAATACTTAAAACACAAACACCACACCTGCACACTAACAAAATACATGTCCCACCACCAAACACTAATTACGCCTAAGGTCTAATGACGTAAATCGCAAAGAAAACCATAAGCTCAAATAGGTGATCCAAGCGTTATTTGTCTCGTTTTTTATTTTTCAACACAAAAATAGCAGTAGTGTTTAAACAAAATAGTAAAGCAAATAGCTTTTATTTACCCCATTTTGAACTTGAATATTTGTTCAATTTAACAGTTATTTCTATTTTAGCCTATTTCTGAAAAAACAACAAACAATAACACTAACAACAACTAGTGCAACTACAAGCACAACATAACCCACTATATTATCATCGTTAAACGTATTATCATCACTAATTGTGTTATCATCAGTAGAATATATGTCGCTATACTGTTCAGCTGTGTTGTCTGAAATTTCACCATTACGTCTGCTAAATGTACCATCATTATATACACCTCCACCAACTTCAGCTATATTATCAGAAATCACACCATTTTTAGACAAACTAAAATTACCATTAAAATAGTTATATACCCCACCACCATAAGTAGCCTGATTATAAGAAATCACACCACCAGACATACTAAAAATATACACCCTAGGCGAATTACTATCATACGGCGTAATGTATACCCCACCACCATAAGTAGCCTGATTATAAGAAATCACACCACCAGACATACTAAAAACACCCGTATTTTGCACACCACCACCCCACTGTGCAATGTTACCAGAAATTTCGCCACCAAACATACTAAATGAGCCATCACATGTCATGTCAGCATGTATGTTACCCGTAGTTACATATACTCCTCCACCATGTACAGCTTCATTGTTAAAAATTTTCCCCATAAACATAGTAAACACGGCACCGTTAAATACTCCACCGCCAAAACCAAACTCAACAGATGATACTTTATTGTTGGAAATTTGGCCACCAGACATAACAAAATTAGCACTCAAACCATTACACACCCCGCCACCATTTCTGCTAGCTGTGTTATTAGTAATTTCACCGCCATACATAACAAAATTACCGTAATTGTTTACGCCACCACCATAACCATCTGGAGCATTGTTATTAGAAATTTTACCGCCATGCATCTCAAAATCGCCCCGATTATCTACACCACCACCAGTACTACAGTAATTGCCTACAACTGGGAGAAACATGTTTGCCGAATTACCTGAGATCTCACCACTATACATGATAAGGCTGCCACCACCATTAACATACACTCCTCTGCCAATTGAACCACTTTCGTGAGTTACAATAATACCGCCAAGTCGTAACACACCACCAGATTCAACATCAATAGTAGTTCCAACAGCCACATTTGGCATTTGAAAAGTAGAATAAGGATTTGCACTATCGGCACCAATTAATTTAAAAAAATTTTTGCCAGCCGTACTTGTTAATGTAATGTCTTTGTTAGCAGAAATAGAAAGTGTTGATGTGAGCACAATATCGTTATCAAGAGCGATAACCACAGGTTTAGTAGTAATGGCAACTGCGTTTCTAAGCTCCGACTCATTTTGAACTATTCTATCTGGCGCACCTAATGCAAAATGAGAGAGGTCATAACTAAATATAGAAGTAAAGCAAGAAAAAAATAAAGCTACAACAAACAGTATGGAAACAAAAAAAGCCTTACTATGCAAACAACGAAAAGTAACTTTAGATTTACTAGGCATATACACAGAAATTAACCTCTTATGGCATCTTTAAATTTGACTTATCTTAACCGCAGTTTATATATCTTGTTCGAAAAACCAAACGAGAACAAAAAAATAGAAACACCAAATAACAAAAAATCATCCAAACAACTCAGAACAACTATAAACAGCCACACACCCAATTAAGTGATATTATAAAGCTTAGAAGCATCTGTCATATTCTACTGTTCTATCAATAGCATTCACATAAACATTATAGTAGTGACTGTGATTTTCCATCTCACCATCTGGAGAAACACTGCCCCACAGGAGAAAAACAGTCCAAATACCCTCACGGTTAGACGCCACATCTTTAACTTCATAATTTGTTTGACTCATAGTGGTCTCGTATAGACATCTTGCTACAATTTCAGCTTCGTTAGCATTCATTCCATCACTAAGATCAACATTTACACTGAAAGAAAACTCGTACTCGCTACCAGCATTACAAGTAAATGATTCAATTGAAACGGAACCGGCCGCGTCGAAGGGATTGTTAGCACCTAATTTTTCACCATCAACAAACAAGTTAACAATAACAATACCCAAAAGACAAGCAGTCAGTATTAAAGAAAAAGCAAAAAACACCAAACGTATTTTTGACATTTTACTTCCCCCATAATTTATAGATTAGAAATAATATAAAAACGTCACAAGTTATTTTTATACATTTCCTTAATTATAGATGATTGAAGGAAACACCAATATGTTTTTGAGGCAAAACTATCCTTATCAAATAAGGACAAAAACATTTGTGAGAATACTCTGTTTTTTGTCCGAGAAACTATAAACAGTATGTAACCGCATACTATTTACAGTTGCTCGGACGTTGCCATCTGAGTAACTCTGAATTTTCATCCGTTTGTCAATTTAATGCCTTCTCATCATTTGGCAATCAGATTAACGTTAAAACAAAAATAAAAGCCTTCAGAAAAAACTTGGAGATAATACACCAAAAAGGTATGCTAATAAACCAATTAAGAATAGCAGTAAAACAATGTTTTTGATTTTACGTGCTTTTTCTCGAGAGGGATTTAAAAGTAAAAGTGCTGAACAGGCTATTAGTCCTATGTCTGTGACAAGAACTAGGGGTATAAACAGTATGCCTACTAGTTTTAAATGCCATGTGATTGGTGTTAAAGCTACGGCTAGTAGGAAGAAGGCAACGGCGGCAAGGGCTGCTTTTTTCTCTCCAAATTGTACGGCCAAAGTTTTTACGCCTTCCATTTTATCGCCTTTGACATCTATGATGCCTTTTGTGATTTCTCTGCCTGTGTTTGAAAGAAACGCCATAGCGGCAAACAGCAGGACATTTAAGCCCACTGTGCCACTGATTGTTATGCTACCATATATGAAAGGTATGGCTACGCAGGCGCTTACCAAAAAATTGCCCGGTAACCCGCTGCGTTTTCCTATTGTTAGATAAGTTGCTGTTATAGCTAAAGAGGCGGCGGCAACAATGACACAAAGTAGTCCGTGCGGGGATACAAGAAGAGCAAATATAAGGCCGATAGCAATTAGGCAGGTCATAAATGCTAAGGCTTCTTTTGGTTTTATAGTGCCACTTGGAATGGGTCTTTTGGGTTCATTAATAGCGTCAATTTTGCGGTCATAGTAATCATTAATTACCATGGCAGCTGCGCATAAAGTAAAACCTGTTAGAAAACCATACAAAATGTTAAACCAATTTAGGTCAAGCTGAAGCTGGGCAAGTAGAACTCCGACAAATACGGCAAAGCCCATCATAGCACAGTTAACTGGGCGCATTAGTTTTATGAATCCGCCAATTTTGTTCATATAACTAATATATTGTCGTTTTGTAGTTGATAAGGTTAATTCTAAAATTTGGCCTATATCGCTTTATGACGCTTTGTTGTAACAGCCAGTCGTGTACAGGCGGTCATTTCAGATATTATAGTAAATGGGGGGTTTCGTGTTATTTATAAAATCCTGGTTAAACATATCATGTGGTGTGGGTAATGGTATGTGGTGGATTAAGAGTTAGAAATTTTTAAATGGGTAAGCCAAATAGCAATGTGTGATTTTATTTATATGTCATTTATAATGGGGTATAAACAGAAAATTTAAAGCGTTATCCACATGTGTCGTATGTTGGCATAAGGAAAGTTAGAAAAAGAAGTTCAAAACATGTTGAATTGTGCAAATTTTCGGTATGGTTTTTACGACAGAAAACATGTAACAGTTGAGAATTTCTAGTTTAATGCAGGGATAGAAGAAGTTCTTCTTCATGTTGTCTGTTTTCTGTAAATTCTGTTTCTTTCTGTTTTAATTTTGATTTAAGTACTGTCTCTATTGTATGGAGGTTATTTAGTAAATTTTTGACTTGCTCAGTGTTTTCTTTGATTTGACTACGTACGGATAAGTCGGTAAATATATTGTCAAACCAAAAATCAATTGTTCGCTGCGTAGATGATATTTCGTTGAGTTCAGGTGCGGTTAGGTTATGTACGTCGTTTAGTTCAGTTTTTAAATTACCTATTTGTAAGGAGAGGGTGTGAAAGTTTTTCTCTGCGTTGTCAATGTTGGAATATTTTGCCATATGTGACAAGATGCCTCCGCGTATAAAAACGTCGTAAGTAGCCCAGCTCTCAGCGCTATTTAGAGATTCAATAATAGTTTTTGCGGTACATTTGACACTGACAGTAGCACTTAGCGCTTCCTTAATTTCGGTTATTTGTGAAATGATATCGTTTCGTTCATTTTCTAATTTTACATATTGTATGTTCTTTTGTTCTGTTAGCAACTGACAAGTAATCTTTTGTCGTCTATTTGTTAGCTCGGTTTGATATGTTTGTTTTTCAACTTGCAGATCGAAAATACGACCAGATAATTCATCTTTCTCATGCATAAGGCTGTTGAGGTGTGTAACAGCTCGGTCATAAGCGAGTTTAGCATGGATTTCCTCACGACGTTCTTTATCTAACTTGTCAGCATATTTTCCAGTTAACTTTAATAAAAAAGACGAAAACGACTCTTTCTGTATACGTTCCACATCACGACTTTCCTGTTTATACTGTCCAAGTAAACTTGACACTTCAAATTGAGCTTTTTCAATTTCATTTAACAACGACAGTAGACTACTTTCAAGTGTTGGCAGCATTAACACGCGATCACGCAATTCAAACAAGGAAGACATAGCAACAGTCTAACTTACGTTTAGTATATACCTTTGCATCAACTATTTTTCAAGCTGTAGCAGGAAAATAAACCATTTTAACGCAAAACTAGGTACTTACTATATAGTCGTAATGTCACTTTGTTATAACTCAATTATGGACTTTAGTTTGTAAATGTGTAAATTAAAGTTAAAGTTTTTATGGTAATTAATCTTAATGTTCATTGATGTCTAATGGATAAGTTGTTTGGAAGCTCAGGCGTACGTGGTTTAGTTAATATTGAATTAACCTCTACATTGGCATGTAATGTGGGTTTAGCGGTGGCAACGTATGCTAAAGCTAAGTGTGTTGTAGTAGCGCGTGATACGCGTGTTTCAGGTGTTATGATTCAAGAGGCTCTTGTTTCGGGTTTAATTTCTTGTGGTGTAACTGTTTATCTTATCGGGGTTGTTCCAACGCCAGTGTTAGCGTATACCATATGTATTTTAGGAGCGGATGTTGGTTTTATGATAACGGCCTCTCATAATCCGCCGCAGTATAATGGCATTAAAGTTTTTAATTCCAAAGCGCTTTCTTATGTAGATGCAGACCAAATAGCTGTAGAGAAAATTTTTTCTGAAAAACAGTATACTCTAACAGACTGGAAACATTTAGGTAAAATAATTCACTACGATGCAGTTCCCGCTTATCTTGATATGGTTAAAAAAGCGGTTGTATTGCATAAAAAGTGGCATGTAGTAGTGGATCCAGGGTGTGGTGCGGCATATCAGCTTGCGCCTCAAATGCTTAAAATGTTAGGCTGCAAAGTAACGGCTTTAAATGCTCAACCCGATGGATATTTTCCAGCGAGAGCCAGTGAACCCACTGTTGAGTCACTTAAAACTCTCTCTAAAACGGTACAAGCTCTTGGTGCAGATATAGGTATAGCCTTTGATGGCGATGCAGATCGCGTAGCATTTGTAGACGAAAAGGGCAAATTTGTAAACTTTGACCATGCCTTAGCTTCATATAGTGCTTATATATTAAAGCAGATCAGTAGTAGAGCTAAAAGTAGCAGAATAGTTGTAACAAATGTTGAGGCATCTATGTGTGTTGAGACGTTAGTAGAGGGTTTTGGAGGTAAGGTTTTACGTACAAGGGTAGGAGACATTTATGTTTCTGAATCTATTATGACAGAGGGGGCTGTTTTTGGAGGAGAGCCATGTGGTGCTTGGGTACATCCGTTACAGCATTATTGTCCAGATGGCCCATTATCAGCTGTTCTTTTTTTAAAAGCCTTAGAGGTTGAGGGAAAAACCGTTAGTTTGTTTGTTGAAGAAGTGCCAAAATACATAACCTTGCGTGAAAATGTTAAATGCTCAAACGAAGAAAAAAATAAAACTGTTACCGTTCTTGCTGAAACATTAAAAAACCAATTTAGGGATTATACAGATTTTTCAACAATAGACGGCGTAAGATTAGCCCTTAAAGATGGGTGGCTGTTAATTCGGGCCTCAGGAACGGAACCGCTTATTCGAGTAACAGTTGAGGGAAAAACAGAAAACGTTGCAAAAGAATTAATGCATAAAGTTACTTCTCTAATACAGAGCATGTTGAGGGAGTCTTAAGTGAAGGCCGTTTTGTTAGCTGCAGGGGAAGGTCAAAGGCTGGAGCCTTTAACGACTACGCGACCTAAGCATTTAATTAAAGTAGCAGGTAAACCCATTTTGCAGTTCTGTCTTGATGCAATAAAAACAGTTGGCATCACAGATATAGCAATTGTCACCCATTATATGGGTGATAAAATTGAGGCATATTTTGGTGAGGGATCAAGTCAGGGTTTAAAAATTAGTTACATAGAGCAAAAAGAGGTTTTAGGTACAGGCAACGCTGTTTTGGCAGCAGAGCAATATGTTAAAGATGAGAGTTTTGTATTAATTTACGGGGATCTGCTGTTTGCGTCAGACGCTGTTAGACAAGCTGTTGACTTGTATATTCAAGCTAAGCCTAAAGCGGTTATGGCCGCGGTTGCAGTTGATAAACCGGAAAATTATGGTATAATAGAATTTGCAGAAGATAAAAAACTTGGCTGTATTATAGAAAAGCCTGAAGCAGGAAAAGCTCCCTCAAACTTGGCAAACGCTGGCATTTATGTTCTTTCAAAAAAGATTTTCAAAACACTAAAGCAAGTTAAAGAGTCCGTGCGTGGAGAATGGGAGTTAACCGATGCTTTAACTATGCTAGCCTCTGAAGGTGAGACAGTGTTAGTTACAGAGTTAAAAAAAGATTCATGGTTTGATGTAGGCAGGCCCTGGGATTTACTTGACGCAAATCTGTGGGCTCTTAAACGTATATATCCTCAAGTTTTAGGCACCGTAGAACCAAACGCGCACCTTATAGGACCCGTACACGTGGCTAAATCAGCAAAAATACGTTCAGGAGCATATATAGAAGGCCCCGTTTTTATAGACGAAGAATCCGATGTGGGACCTAACTGTTTTATCCGAGCAGGCACCAGTCTTGGCAAAAAAACACGCATAGGAAACGCTGTGGAAATCAAAAATAGCCTTATCATGGATGAAACACACATTGGTCATTTATCATATGTGGGCGATAGTGTAATTGGTGAAAAATGCAATTTTGGTGCAGGTACTATAACGGCAAATTTGCGCTTTGATGACAAAAACATAAAGATGGCTATAAAAAATAAAATAGTAGAGACGGGACGACGGAAACTGGGAGTAGTTTTAGGAGATAATGTAAAAACAGGAATAAAAGCCTCCTTTATGCCAGGTATAAAAGTGGGTGCAAACACATGGATAGCAGCAAATCTAATGGTTACAAAGGACATACCAAAAAACTCAATAGCACAACTAGAACAAAACAGTGATAATGTAATAATTAATGAAAAGTGAGATTTTCTGTAGAGTTTAATTTTGTAAGGATTAAAATTTATGGATATACAAATTAGCGTCGCATTATTTGAAGATTTAGCGGCTATAGTAGAGCTTGAGAGGCAGTGCTTTATGTCTGAGGCATTTAGCAGGCAACAGATTTCATATTTGTTAAATGATTCTAATTCGATAAGTTTAGTGGCAAAAATTAAGGATAATGGTGATAAGGAGAAAATTGTTGGCTTTGCCATTTTACAGTTAGAAAAGGATCATACAGAGACGGAAATGCTTGTTGGCCATATTGTTACACTTAATGTAACTGTTGCTTTTCGAAGAATGGGAGTGGCTCAAAAATTACTTTTTACGTGTGAGGAAAAATTAAGGTTACAGGGTGTCTTTGAGTGCCGTTTAGAGGTTCGTCAGACTAATTATGCCGCGTTAAAATTGTATAGACAAATGGGTTATGAAGAAACAGGTTTGCTTAAGAAATATTATGGCAAAGAACATGGACTGTATTTTAAAAAGAAATTTTGTTAAATTACACTCTAAAACCTTTAAAATAAGCAGTTAACGGTATAAAAAAAGAATATGTGAATGATACTGCAAAGTTATTAGTGCACGTAATGCTCTATGCTTGTTTTAATTGTTGCTTTGCGGCTTCAATCAAATTACCCGCTTGTTTTGGGGAAATCGGCCTTAGTCCTTTTGTCAAAGTCTCAACAGACGCCTGTGATAACTCTTTAACGGTATATATCCCCAAGGCGTTAAGTTGCAATGCTCTTTTTTCACGAACACCTTTAACACTTGTTAGAGGTATTTCTTCTAACTCAACACGCATAGTTGCTATCGTGTCATCTTGAGCGACTACTGACAAGTCATCTTGAGCAGTTACAGCTACATCAGCTACATTATCTTGAGCAGTTACAGCTACATCAGCTACATTATCTTGAGCAGTTACTGTGGGTATCTGTTCTTCTTGTGTAAAAGATAACGTTGGTTCTTCACTTATAACGTCTGGTGTTGTCTCTTCTTCTACAGTTTGTTGTATGGTTTCAGCAGGAACTGGTTCTGTGAATGGTGAATCTTTAACTGAAACTTCTTCGGCTATGTTTTCTTGGGTTATTGTTTGTGTAGGTGTAGACTCGTCTGTGGTTGTTTGTAGTGTTTTAATAGGTTTTAGTACTATAGGTTTTTGGGTGTACCCTGCGCCGGTGGTGATCACACCAAGAGTAATAGAGAGGGCTATCCAAAAGAGTCTAGTGTACATATCAGCAAATAGAACTGTTGCGGCTATTGCTGTTGTGAAAAAGAAGGCGGCCACAATATACAATGTAACATCTGAACGCATATTTGTTCCCTAAGACAGCTATTCAATTCAGCTTAAATACCTTTTCCTGAAAGAAAAACATTCTACGAATTACAGTTGTTTTAGCAATTCGGACACATAATGAACATTGTTTATATTGCGGTGTATGTGCAACTATGTTAGCAATTGTTTCAATGTTGGATAAATACTAAATTTTCACGTTAAATTTTTGGTAAGGGAGTGTAACTAAATAACTTTTTACAGTTGGACATTAGCGGGAGTAACATTGTAATAGTTTATTCTTTATGAAAACTCGTGTATATGTGTTGATGTGAGTTATTTTTGTCAAATATTTGCAACTATTTTCAATAATCACTTTGTAACTATAAAAGTTATTTTACAACAATCCCTAACTTTGACATGAAACAGTATCATTATAGAAAACAAGGTAAGTTAAACTGTAGAAACCGTTAGATGTTTAAAAAAAATAAAAAGTAAAGAGGAAATTTTATTCTCGGTTAATAGGTAAACAGGCAGATTTAATATCTTGGTCTGTAACCGCCACCGCCGCCACCGCCGCCACCGCGTCGATCGCCTCTATCTCTGTTACCGCCAAAGCCGCCACCGCCGCCAAAGCCGCCACCGCCACGTCTGTCTCGTCCGCCAAAGCCACCTCTGCCACGTCCACCGCCGCCTCTAAATGGTCTGCGTTGTTGCTCAAATGTTTTGCTTGAAACATTGTTTTCTGTATTTACTTCAACATCTAGGGGTTGGGCAGCTAATTCAAGTTTACCGTATTTACCGATGTTTAATCGTATGTTTCCTTTAAAGAGAGTTACGTATCCATTTTCGACGCGAACGCTATCGCCATCGTTTACTTTTTCAATATTGTCATCCCAAAGGGTTAGGTAAACCGTACCTGTTTCGTCGCCAATTAGAGCGTCACTAACTTTGTGTGGTGCACCATCTCTACCCATGGGAATTTCTCTTATTTCAGTTTTGGATACTACTTTGGCCGTAATGTTAACCGCACGTGATTGGGGGGTTAACTCTCCGACTTTAGCTTCTACTGGTTCTCTTTTGTTTTCGAAAAAACCTTCAACAGCCAATTGGTTCTACATCCTTTTAGTAATGTAAAAACAAAATACATCTCTTCTACACTTAAGTGTTTCGCTACCACAAGTAATCAATTTTTATGAAAATATATAAACCGCCAATATATACTTAAATTATGAAAAAAAGCTACATTGGCGTTACTGTTATAACCTGTTTAGTCCTAGTTATTGTCCTAGCAGTAATTATTTCTATGCAAGGGGTGTTGACCAATAGTTCTCCGTCACAATCAGCAACATTTCACGGTGTCCCCTTATGTAGCTACAAAGTTGTCCAAATATATCCTCATGACTCCGAGGCGTTTACTCAGGGTCTTACATTTGATGACAAAGGTAACTTTTTAGAAGGTACCGGTTTAGAGGGAGCATCTAGTCTGCGTCGGGTAAACTTGACAGATGGTAAAGTTTTGCAGCAGACTAATTTGGATAAAGAGTATTTTGGAGAGGGCATAGCGGTTGTCGGTGATAAAATTGTGCAGTTAACATGGCAAAACAACATAGGATTTGTCTATGATAAGGAAACTTTTAACGTGATAGAGCAATTTAATTTTAACACAGAAGGCTGGGGCTTAACATATGATGGAACTTGTCTAATTTTAAGTGACGGAACATCTAACCTGTATTTTTTAGATGCAACCACTTATCAAACAATCAGCAGTATTAACATACAAGATGCAGAGGGTCCTGTAGAAAATCTTAACGAGTTAGAATACATAAACGGATTCATATACGCTAACATATGGTTTAGTACAAAAATTGCAATAATAAACCCTGCTACAGGACAAGTTCAAGCGTACCTAGACCTAGAAGAAATAGCACAACCGCATGCAACAAAAAGTGCTGAGGCAGTGTTAAACGGTATTGCATACGACACACAAACAAATAAACTATACATAACAGGAAAACTCTGGTCTAATCTTTACGAAATAACTCATATTCAGCCGTTTGATCTAAAAAATGTGTGAAATATTTTTTTCACCCTTACATGTCAAAAAATAGTAAACTAGAGCACAAATAACCTGAAACCCCATATAGGTTAAAATGGGCTACATCTATGTTAATGATTAACTATGTTTGTAAAACGGGTTTTTAGATCCTCAAACAAACAATGTAGCAATTTTTTTCTCAAACGGTTAAACATGAGAAATAGCTCTAATAGATCCGACTTTTTGCCAGTACTCTAACAGCTAAAACACCTTAAAAACAAACTATCTGTTAGGTATTTCAGTTTTACTTCAAAACAAGTTAGGCTCATATAACAAAATAAGTAGTCATTGTTGTATTTTTCCCGTGGCAACAAGAACAGTAATGGAAAAAGTACGTAAAATGAACAACTTCAAATAGCATGAACGAAAACACACACTATAATGTCATTTTGACTTGCTATAAAGAAAACCGTTAGCAACAGTTAGATGTTGTGATAATTTCTAAATATTTCTAATTTGTTTATCATCTAGGCGCCTATTCAGTCACAAATATAGTGGTCGTTTAAGAGTTCTATCCACTACGTATTGTGTTTTTTGAATGCAAAAAATAAAAATTTTCTAAAACCGCCTGAATACGCGTGTTTGTGGTTACGACAAGCTGTCGTATTAGAGCTCTAAATTCAAAAACAACACCGTATTAAAGTTTTTTGCGATTGAATAGTTACCATCTATGTTTGTATTGTGAAAGTAGAGTTTATTTATAAGCGGTAATTTTAAAAGGTTACTTGAATATATGTGGTATTGGTGAAATGTTTGGGTGACAACTGTAGTCCGTTGCAGGAGAATTGTTCTTCTCTTAGAGAGCTTTATGTTCTTATACCCGTGGGTGGAAGGGCTACACGGTTGTTGCCTTTAACAGCAGAAACTAGTAAGGCTTGTCTGCGGCTTTTAAATAGGCCTCTAGTAGAGTTTTCTCTGCTCTCCTTAGCTGCTCAGGGCGTTAGGAACATTATTTTTGGTGTGAAGGGTTATACTAATTATAGGGATCTTTATGATCATTTTGGGTCAGGTCAGGGTTTTAGTGCACGTCATAACATTGAGCCGCATTTACAAATTGACTATCAACCCAATGTTGATGATTTAGGCAGTGCAGACTCGGCGAGCATTAATATGGACTATTATGATCTAAAAAGTACTGTTTTTGCAGTGCAAGGGGACAATATTTTTGATGTTGACATTAAAGACTTGGTGAATTTTCATAAAGAGAAAGGTGCAGCTTTGACAATAGTTCTTAGAAACGTTGACAATATTGAAGGGTTAGGTCTTGCAGACATTAGCAAAGACGGTCGGATTAACCGGTTTGTTGAGAAACCCTTACCTAAAGATGCTCCAAGTAATCTTGCAAACACGGGATTATATGTTCTGTCACCTAAGGTTAGGCAAATACTCAAAGAGCCCGGTGTGCAGCAGATAATTAAAGATAAAAAACGTCTTGACTTTGGCTATGACTTCATTCCATATCTTATAGAGTCAGGTCATCTAGTTTATGGTTACATAACTAAAGGTAGTTGGTTTGACATAGGTACGCCTAAAAATTATTTAGACGCTATGAAAAGTCTACTACAGCAGCGTAGCACTACGTTGTCAGAGGATTTTGGTAAATGTGTAAAAGTTGGTAATAATGGGCTTGTTTGGTTACAAGGAAAAAGTGGTGCCTCTGAAAAATGTCAAGAGCATATTATACAGAAAATTAATCAGAAAAAAATTCACATAAACGGTACAGTTTTAATTGGTCATCACTGTCACATAGGGGAGGGAACCACTTTGACTGATTGCTGTCTTGACAATTTTGTACAAATTGGTAAAAATGTTGTAATCAGTGACACAGCAGTTATGGATAGAGCATTAATTGGTGATTACACGGCAGTAACAGACAGTATAATTGGTAGACACGTAACAATATGTTCTAGTCAGTGTAAGCCGACAAAAGTTTCAGACGTATCCGTAATAGCTGATGATGTAACTATAGATGAGGGCAGTCTGTTGTCGGCGGCGAAAATTTTTCCTCATCAAAAGGTGCAGGGTGAATTCATAAATCAGACTTTAACTTTGGGTAATTAGGCTTTGAACCATTTGAAGATTAGGTATTTTGGTTTTTCGTCTTTTTTGTTGGGTACTGCTATGATGAAGCGTTTGTGTACTGTTGTAGCTAAGCGTCCGGCTTTTACGATTTCTGTTGCAGATATAGTGTTGCCTTGGGGTTTTACGGAGACCATGTATGGTGCGTGTTCTATGCCTGGGCCGTATTTGTAGACGGCAAAGTCGCAGCCGAATTTTATGCCGGGTGTGACAATTAGGTTGTTTGTGCGCAGGTCGCGGTAGACAGCGTATTTGTTTTCGAATTCTTCATAGAGTTGCATTGCTTTTTCTTGTAGTGTTTTTAGGCTGACGGGTTTTTTGTTTTCAACGACTTCTATTTGTTTTGTTTCGGCTAAGTAGACGCCTTCCATTAGGTCTAAAATGAGGGGCACGTCGAATTCGGGGATTTTTGGTTTGGGGATGCCCAAGGGTTTGCCGTAGTATGCTGTTTTGTAGAGGTTTGAGCCGTCTTTTGGGTTCCAAACTATTAGAAAGTTGTCTATAAGTTCAACCTTGATTTTTTGTTTTCCAAGGTTTTGTGTCACTTTACATTACCATAGATAGCATGCGTGCTGTATCTGCGGCGTCTTCGGCTTTGTCAGCAGAGTTTTCAAGTAACTGTAGGACATCTCGGAGGAGGAACAGTGTTGGAGTGTCCAGTTTGCTGCTTAAAACTTTGATGATTAACGCGCGGTATTGGTCATCAACTATGCGTTCGGCAATTTCTACGTCTTTGGCGCGTTCCAAAGTTTTTTGGGATCCATAATTTAGAACCATCATGGTTTCGCGAAGTTTTAACACTGAGTCAAGTACTGCTGAGGATAAATTCATTAAATCATGTTTAATATCTTGGGAGACGACCCAGTTGTGTTCCATAATTTCTATTAAATAGAAAGCTATACCTTCCGAAAAGTCTGCTATTTCGCTGGAAAGGTTTGTGAATCGTAAAAAGTCTTCTCTGTTAATGAGAATTGCGCCAATTTCGGCTAATTCTTGGCTTACCATTCGGCGTGAATTTACCACTTCTTCTGCAGCGCTACGTATTTCTGTTACCAGTTTTTTTGCGCTATTTTTATCGCCACTTGCAAAGTATTCAACTAACTGTGGAATTTTTCTTGAGACATCTACTACTTTGCGTAGATTGTCTGAACATGCACTTAATGCTCTGCGCTTTACACGCTCTTCTGTTTCTGCTGGAAGTACCAAACTGTTTTTGCGCTCCTCTATCTTCTAAACCTGTTTTACAAATTAATGTGTACGTGTTCATTAAAAAAGGTAGCTACTTGCTTTGAACCAAAGTACCTAAAGATTCAAAGTTTATTTTTCCAGTAAAGTATTCCTGTAACAGTTGGGGTAACTCTTTAATGGATACGCGTACCTGTTGCCAGCTGTCTCGGTCTCGAATAGTTACAGTGTTATCATTTAGTGTATCATAATCAATAGTTATGCCCAGGGCTACGCCTGCTTCATCTGCCCGGGCATAGCGTCTGCCAATAGAGCCTGTCTCATCGTAGTCAGTCATAAATCCGGCTTGTGTTAACTCTTTTTGAAGCTCTAAAGCTTTAGTATCAAGGCCATCTTTACCCATTAGGGGGTAAATGCCCACTTGAATAGGTGTTATACAGCGGGGGAAACTTAGAATGGCCCGGTCATCTTTAACATGAAATGCGTATTCAAGAGCTATATAAAATAGGCGATCACAGCCAAAACTAGGTTCCACTACATGGGGAATAAATCGTGTGCCACGTTCAACAGTTTTTTGATGACTAATTTCTATGTGTTCTTTGAGAACCTGCCAATTACCTATCATGATATAGCCTTCTTTGTTTATTTCTGCAATAACTTTGTCCACTGGAATTTTAGCAAGTTCAACTGCAACTTTGCTAGCCTCACCTTTGAAGGCAGGTCCAAATTTTGTCATAACGGGCTTAACAACTATTTCTTCCCTCTCAACGGGTACAGGGTATTCTTTATAAACGCGTAAATCAACGCCGCTAGCCTTCATATGACAAGTTAAATCGTAATCCGTTCGGTAAGCGTGACCTGAAACTTCTACCCAGCCCCAACGGTCAACAAGGACTTCCTGGTCAAAGCTTTGCGTGCTATAATGTGCTTTTTCCCAGGCTAATTTTTCAATAAATCTTTGCTGTTCCATAGGCACGCCAAGTTCTACAAGAAGACGTTTAGCCATAGCCATGAAAAACGCTTGCCATTCACAGAGGATAATTTTTTTATCTAAAGCCTCACGAACTGTAAAGAGAGTAACGTTTTCACATTCCTTTAAACGTGTATCGCCTAGTAAAATTGGTAGAACCTCATCAGCTACTTCTTTTATAAATTTGCAACTTTGGTCTTCGGGGTCAAAGAAGAATTCTAAATCAGAAATGGTAAATTCACGCAAGCGTATAAGGCCCTGTCGGGGTGAAATTTCGTTGCGAAGTGCATGTCCTATTTGAATAGCTCCAAAGGGCAGTTTTTCTCGGGCAATATTAAAGAGTCGGTTAAATTCTACAAAAATGTTTTGAGCAGCCTCAGGTCTGCCATAACCGACAGCACCGTTATAAGGACCAATTGTAGTCTCAAACATTGTTAGGTAACGTTGAGGTTTACCAAAAGTGCCCTTACAATCAGGACAGACAATGTTACGTATAGCAATTTCTTGGGTAATCTCCTCTAAGGTCATTTTTTCAGCTTCTTTACTGCTTACGCCCTTTTCTTCTAAAAGGTGATCAGCTCGAAAACGTGTATTACATTTTTGGCACTCAACCATAGGTTCTTTAAAATGATCCACATGTCCACTAGCCTCAAACACTTTACTAGGTGTAATAACTGAGGACTCCATTTCAAAGATACCGAGTTTTTTAACAAACAATTCACGAATACGTGTTTCCACATTTTGTTTTAAACGCGTACCTAAAGGTCCATAAGTTACAAACCCTCCCGTTCCGCCATAAATTTCAAAAGATGACCAGAAAAAACCACGTCTTTTAGCTAACTCGTTAATTGCAGCAAATTTATCGCCAGTACGTTTTGAACATTTAGCTTCATCATAACTCAAGAGATATCCCTATCTTAGCGTAAACCACAGCAAATTAAAACATTGCCATGCAAAAAAGAACAGACCCAACTATATCATAAATAAATAAACAGTGTTCAAAACATGTTTAGCCTCAAGGATTACTTAATTTGTAGGTCTATTTTTCTATTTTCTTTGATAGCTCATGTAACTATTTTTGTGTCATATCACAGGTAAAACAAGCTTTTCTTTCAATCTGTCAAAGCCGCAATGACGGCTAATACCATAAAGGTATCTATGGAAAAAGGGTTAATGACATTTTAGATCTTTATAAAGTAAAAAATGTAAAACAGCATGGAAAAAACCTCAATACAGAAAAATAAAATAAACTCAAAACGAGCTTTAAATGGTAAAACAACGGGGCAAACCACCTTAAAAAACCTACCCCCCATTTGAAAAATGCACATACAACTCACACTCAACCACCTTGCAAAAACCACAAAAATCCACGATACCGTCTCCAACAACATAGTAACCACATCCTAAAAAAAGTTGGCCACCCTCAAACAAGTAACTTATACACGAACTATCATGCACAACACGACAAACGCATAAAGCAAAACTGACCCAATGTTTATAAACGAGGGGTTGTTGGATTGACGTGATTATGGTTGTTTTGTAACAAAAATTAGCTATGTGTAACAAAATGTGTCTAAAAAAGTGTTAAGTGTCGCAAAATGTCCTAAACAGCACAGTTCATGCGTTTGTCGTGACATACACAACATTAATACCAACGTGCCTTGTAAAGTAAATGGAGCGTATTCGTGTGAAGACGAATGTTAAACCTAAATCGGTTTTATGCTGTTTTTTTAGTAAAAAATTTATAGTTTTTGTTTCTTTATTGCTTCTGGTAGTGTTAATTTTTTCTTCTGCTATCGCTGTGGTTAATGGAGCATCAATTACGCCGATGTTGTAGTGAAAAAACTCTAAACCCTAACCCGGCTGAACCGGAACCAAAACTAGTTTTTTGAAATTAGAAAAACATAAAACATTCACTATAGCATTTGAATCTGTGGGTTCAAATGACAACAGCATCAATTCTTGAACGATACAAATCACA
>Ga0209755_10002833_pt1 | contig 22782 bp, 17 predicted proteins | sample TergutCo191P1_FD_187301 | JGI IMG/M metagenome (GOLD analysis project Ga0209755, IMG submission 187301) | Cornitermes sp. P1 segment gut microbial communities from Petit-Saut dam, French Guiana - Co191P1 (SPAdes) (version 2) | ecosystem: Host-associated > Arthropoda: Insects > Digestive system... | reverse complement strand
TTGCCGATCCTGTCCCTGGGTTTGTCCCGAAAAGGGGGCTCAAACCTTTGCTTTTTGGTTCGTACGGTTTGACTTTTTGACGTGAGGCATGGGCTCCTAGGGTTTGATTTTTACTTGAGGCAATACGTAGCCAGCAGTGCCTTTGCACAAAAAAACCGCTATACTAGCCCCATGTCCGATAAACTGCTCAAAGTCGTGCCCGAAAGGATTGCCGCAGGCGGGGCGGGTCTGGCAAGGCTTGACGGGAAAAGCGTATTTGTAGAAGGGGGGCTCCCTGGTGAAACGATCCTGTGCCGCATAACCGGGGAGCACCGCTCATGGGTACAAGCGGAATTGCTGGAAGTTATCGAAGCTTCGCCGGATCGTGTACAGCCTGCCTGCGGTTTTTATGGAATATGCGGGGGCTGTAATCTGCAACACTTGAGCTATTCCGCCCAGGTGACGGCAAAAACAGACATACTCAAGAGCACTTTTTCCCACATTGGCGGCTTCAACCCGCCTGAACCAGTGGTTTCGACTTCTGCACCATGGGAATACCGTAACAGAATGCAGTTCCATGCCATAAGGCGGTTCGACAAAAACCGCCCAGGCGATTTCTGTGGCTTAAAGGCACGGAAATCCGCCGACATTATCCCTGTTTCTGACTGCCCTGTTGCCGATCCTGGGATTCGTGGCCTTTTATTGGATAGGGGAAAGGAAGCCAAGGAATTTCTCGTGTCGCCTGGGAAAGACCGCCTTACCGTGTATGCGCGGGAAGGGCTGCTCCTAAGCGAAGCTGGAGCCGCACGGGGCAGGACAAGGATACTGGAAAAGGAGCTTGTCTTGGATGCGGGGGTGTTTTTCCAGAGTAATGGCGCAATGCTGGAAAAACTGGTCGTTGATTTGCGGAAAATCGCCACCGGCCTAAACGGGGTCGAAAGGGATTTGCCGATGGCGGACCTGTACTGCGGGGTGGGTACCTTCGCCGCTTTTCTGGGCGAACTGTTCCCCCGCACGGACATGATCGAGGAAAACAAGGCCGCGCTGGCATTGGCCCGAGAAAACCTTGCGTCACTTGGATCCGCGAATTTTTACGCCAAGCGCATCGAAGACTGGGCAAAAGGCAGGTTTGCCGCAACCACCGCCTTGCGCGGCTACGGTTTTGCCGTTGTCGATCCACCTAGGCAGGGGCTAGACATGGCTATAACCCGCCATCTTGCGGAAAACGGGCCGCGGGTTTTGGCCTATGTTTCCTGTAACCCTGCGACTCTGGCACGGGACAGCAAGACGCTTCTTGGGGCATACGAGCTAGCAAGGCTCCATTGGTACGACTTTTACCCCCAGACCGCCCACATCGAAAGCCTGGCGCTGTTTGCCAGGCGGAGTAGCCCCTCGCAATCGCATTGATTTTAGTCCTCGTATGTGGTACTTTCAAGTTGCGGTTTTCCATGCAACAGGCAAGAAGATCCACCATCATCACAGGGTTCACAAGAGCGTGTTTCGGCCGCCTAGACAACCATGTGTGTCTTTTCCCTTTTCCATGCCCCAGGGCATATGTGAGTGGGTGAGTTTTGCCTTCTCGAATTTTATGATTAGCCCAGGATGGCATTTTGAAAAAATCTTTTTTTTTGATATTTGTGTTTTATAAACTGGCGGTATTTCCCCTCTTTTCCCAGGAACTAAACTCAGGCAACGGTGATATGACAGACCATGAATTCATCGAGGGTTACGATTCATCAGAACAGGAAACCTATCCTCTACCCTATTATAATCAGGATCAGCGGGATCTCGATTACGCTAGGCTTTACATCATTGCCGCTTTTGAATTCGACATAAGGGGGCGCACACGCCCTAATGCCCTCATACACAACGGGGATCTCAGAGTAGGTGAGGAGCTGCACGGTCGAACTGGCCTTGAGGAATACATCCGTGACAGAACCCAGATTCTTACAAATATGCGGGTTCTAAGGGACACCGTGGAGATTAACTACTCTGTGGGCGAGAGGCGGGAGGATGGCGCATACCCCGTAACCCTCATGATTACGGTCGAGGACTCATGGAACATAATTGCAATACCGGTTCCCTATTACGACACCAACACGGGTCTGGATATTACCGTAAGGGCAAGGGATTACAACTTCCTGGGAACGATGAGTCCTCTACGGGTAGACCTGGGCTACCAGCGAGATCAGGACGGGCGCAATTCGTTCGAGTTGATGATAGATTCCAACATCCCTTTTACCGCATGGGGTTACCGCTGGAATTTCAAGTTTGAAAACGTTTTTCAATATCGGCCAGAGTCTTACGAGCCTTTCTTTTTCCAGAACACGACAGGGCTTTCGGTGGAACTGCCTTTCCGCACCACAAGGTTTACCGTGGGCTTCGAAGAATCGTTCATACTGAACCAGGAAAACCCGCATGCCCACAGGGTGCCCCAGGAGGGTTCGCCTTGGTACAGTATACCCGAAAATTTCCACCGTGGCCTGTACATGTCCAGCAGGCTGTTCGCGTCATGGAGAATACCCACAGGATTGACCACGCGCAATTTCGGGGAGCTTACGTACACCATGACCCCATCGATAATTTTCAACCACGAGTTGCCCAACTGGCCTTTGCAGGATTTCCGCAGGGGGCCATTCGCGAACTTCTCGCATTCACTGGGCTTTGGAAGAATCGACTGGCATGGCAATTACCGTAGCGGACTTTCCGTTTCGCTTAGCAATTCTTTCCACTATGACCTTTTCCGCTACGACATAGTTCAAGACCCGTTCCACACCACGCTTTTCTTTAGCGGCGCTGGCCATTTTATCGTGAGCAGGTTCTTCGGCGTTTCCACAAGGCTTCAGTCCAGGCGCTGGTTTTTCTTCGAGGGTCGGGGTTACCACGACAATGCTGGCGATGTCCTGCGGGGCATTGCGGACAGGTCAATGCAGGCCGACTACATGCTGTCGCTCAACATGGATTTCCCGTTCCGCGTGCTGGTATTTACCCCCTCGCAATGGCTTAACAACAGTAGGTTCCGGCTTTTTGATTTTGAATTTCATATCTCGCCTATGCTCGACCTTGCCATGTTCGACGATCCCAGAACCGGAAGGGACGTTGCGGCGGCGGGTGGGCTTGAGTTTATTGTGTTTCCCGAGGTTATGCGGGCATTGTATCTGCGCCTGTCCATCGGGGTGAATGCCTTGGAGGCTTTAAGGACAAGAAGTATTCCCGGTGGGAATAACCGCGAGATAAGTTTTGGCTTGGGGCATTTTTTCTAGATAATGAAAGTAAACATTATTATATCCACTATACGCAAATTGTACGGGCTTCTTTCCCGAAAACACAGGACGTACTGGGGTCTTGTGATACTACTTAGCATCGGGTTTTCGCTTGTGGAGACAATCGGCATTTCCGCAATAATGCCGTTTATCTCGGTGGCTTCAAACCCCGACCTTCTTGATTCGGGTCTGTACAGAAGGGCCTTTGACATTGTTGGGGTGCCACACAGGGATTTTGTAATCTATTTTGGTATTGCCATTATCGTGTTTTATATATTCCGTGCTGTTTATAGTATTATACACGCATATCTTATCAGCAGGTTTTCGCATGCGGTGTCTAGGTTTTTTTCCACGAAAATATTCGATGTAACCCTTTCCTTGCCTTACACCGTTTATGCCCAAAAGAATTCAGGCGAGGTAATGGGAGTGATTAACAGCGAAGCGCAGCAGATGAGCAGGATTTCCATGGATATCCTGAAATTATTTACCGAGTTATTCACAATCGCCATGGTATACACTCTATTGATAGTCGTCAACTGGCGGATGACTTTGATACTCACGTTTGTCCTTGCCTTTCTTGCCGTTGTCTTTTTGAAGGTACTGGTTTCAAAAAACAGATCCATTGGCAAAAAACGTGTTGAAGCCGACAAAAAAACTTTTCGCCTGTTAATGGAGGCCTTTGGCAATTTCAAGTTTGTCAGACTCAAAGGAAACAGAGATGAGCTAATCAACAATTACGACAAAGCAAAACTGAAAGCGGCAAAGGCGAATGTGACAAGTAACGTTTTAAGTGCAACACCCAAAAGTATACTGGAAAGTATTGGTTTTTCGCTTCTCATTGCAGCGGTTATTCTCATTTTGACCCAATACGATGATGCATCAATGGTCATTCCAGTAATTTCTATGTATGCAATTGCCCTCTACCGCATACTCCCCTGTATGCATCGACTTTTTCAAAACATTAACAGCATTGCCTTTTTGCAGCATTCCTTGGACACAATAGAAAGAATGGTTCGACAAGCCATCGAAAACGAAGGGCACGAACCTATAGCATTTAGCAAATCAATCAGCGTGCGTAAGGTTTCTTTTAAGTATGCATCCGGGAATGAAGTAATACACGATGTTTCCTTATCCATACAAAAAGGCGAAAAAATTGCCGTTACAGGAGAGAGCGGTGGGGGAAAATCGACCCTTATAGATCTTGTAATTGGTATTCTTAAGCCATGTTCTGGGGAAATACTTATAGACGGAAAGCCACTCTGCGAACAGACCGTGCGTTCCTGGCGGCAGAAAATCGGTTATATTCCCCAGAATATATACCTTTTTGACGGAACCGTCGGGGAAAACGTGGCCTACGGTTCCAAAATGGACGATGAAAAACTAAAAACAGCTTTGCATAAGGCAAATATCTGGGATTTCCTTTTAACCAAGGAAGGTATCGACACAAAGGTCGGGGAAGGCGGCATACAGCTTTCGGGCGGGCAGCAACAGCGTATCGGTATTGCCAGAGCCTTGTACAATGACCCCGAAATTTTAGTTCTGGACGAGGCAACTTCGGCACTTGACAATGAAACCGAAAAAAAAATAATGGAAGAAATATACTGCGCCAGCGAAAACAAAACGCTTATCGTAATTGCCCATCGTTTGAGTACCGTCGAACGCTGCGATCGTACAATTAGGGTGGAAAACGGCGAAGTAAGGGAATCCCTTTAAAACCCAAGTAGGAAATGATACCCCAGCTAGATCAAAAAGCAAAACGCCCTGTTCGTTTCTTTAATACTACGGGCCCGTGCAATCCATTGGATCATTATATGCTCCCGCCGGCGGATCGGCTTGTGGGCGCTCAGCTTCATAGGTATATAAGAGATAGCCTGTACTGGGTACTTCATGCGCCAAGGCAGACTGGTAAAACAACATTCTTGAAAAGTTGGGCAAATGAGATCAATTCCGGCGCGGAAGCCATTGCATGTTATGTAAGCGTGGAACGTTGCCAGGGAATACCCGATATCGAAAGGGCTATTCCTGGAATATGCGAGGCAGTTATGCATTGGGCATCAAGCTATGGATTGCCACAGCCATCCCTTGGCAGCGAATACCCACCATCCCGACTTTTGGCTGTTTTGCGCAGGTGGGCAGAGATGGTGGCACCAAAACCGCTTATAGTACTTTTTGATGAAGTAGATGTCCTTGTGGGGGAAGCCCTTATTAGTTTTCTAAGGCAATTGCGGGATGGTTTTGCGCAACGGGGAATTGGAAAATTTCCCGTTTCGATTGCCCTTGTTGGTATGCGGGACTTAAAAGATTATATCATGGCTGCCAAAGACGGACTTGCGCCCAATCCTGGTTCACCATTTAATGTAAAAAGTGATTCGGCCTTTCTTTCCAACTTTGACAAGGATGATGTTGACGCACTTTTTGGTCAACGAACCGCAGAAACAGGTCAAGGGATAACCAGAGAGGCCTTAGACTATGTTTATGGGCAATCATGGGGGCAACCATGGATTGTCAATTCGTTATTCCAAAGGGCAACCATGCGAGTACTGGCCGAAGATAACTACGAAACAGTTACCATTGATCACCTGCTTGCAGCACGGGAGCAAATGATCCAGGCGAGGGAAACCCACCTGGATGCCCTTGGCGTGCGCCTGCGAGACCCAAGAATAAAGCGCCTCGTCGAATCAATTCTTGTAGGCAACAACGATCCGGAAATGGGCCGAAGCAACCCAGACGTGGAACTTGCAAGCGATCTGGGGCTCATAAAGTGGGATAACGAAACGGGCTTTACCGTTTCCAACCCTATTTACGAGGAAATACTCACCCGTTACCTGAACTCCGGTTACCACGATAATCTTCCAGCGCCATCCTCATGGCAATGGCAAAACAAAGACGGTACGCTTGACATGGATTCATTGTTAAAGGAATTTCAAGATTTTTGGCGGCGCAATTCCGAAATATGGGAACAGAAGTCAGATTACACCGAGGCGTTTCCACACCTTTTGCTCCAGGCCTTTTTGCAGCGGATCATAAACGGTGGCGGGCGGATGGAGCGGGAAGCCGCCGCTGGGCGTGGGCGGATGGATTTGTTCGTGGAATACAGGAATGACAAATTCATTATCGAAATCAAGCTTGTCCATTCATGGGATACCCCTCAAGAAGTCCTGGAAAAAGGACTGCGGCAGATTGCCATGTACCGAGACAAAATTGCTCCCGCTGCCCCTGCGTATCTTGTAATTTTTGATCGACGTTCTTCGATAAAAGACAAGCCATGGAATGAAAGACTTTCTTGGACTAGCAAAGACGGTATAACCATTGTAGGATGTTAGGAGGGTTTAAGTATATGAAAAAATACAAGAGCGCATTAATAGGCTGCGGTAAAGTGGGTCCTGCGCATATCAGGGCATTTGCCGAAAACCACGATGGCATGGAACTTGAAGCGGTTTGCGATTCCCTTATTCAACGTGCCGAAGAGCAGGCGGGAGAATACCGAAAACAAGTTCCAGGGAACGATGTTCGCTGTTATACGGACTACAAAAAAATGCTCTATGAAATAAAGCCTGACATTGTTGCTATAACGACCGAATCTGGTAAACACCCAGAAATGGCGATTGATTGCCTAAATGCCGGTGTACACGTTATTTGTGAAAAGCCAATAGCTCTTTCGACGGACAACGCAGATGCAATGATTTCTGCCGCAAGAAGTGCCGACAAAAAACTGGCCGTTTGTTTCCAGAACCGTTTTAACGAACCTGTACAAAGGTTGCGTGCGGCGCTTAACGCAGGGCGGTTTGGAAGATTGCTCCACGGTATGATACAGGTTCGTTGGCATCGCAGCCCCTCCTACTATGTTGAGGATCCTTGGCGTGGGACATGGGCGCAGGACGGCGGCACGCTTATGAACCAATGCATACACGGTATTGATCTGTTGCAGTGGATCATGGGCGAGGATGCCGTGCGTGTTCAAGCTATAACCCGCAAATTTATTCGTCCCATTGAAGCGGAAGACTTTGGTGCGGCCATCGTCGAATTCGGGAGCGGTGCCATTGGTATTATCGAGGGTACCGCCTGTGTGTATCCAACGGACTTAAATCAAACACTGTCCGTTTTCGGGGAAAAAGGCACGGCGGTAATCGGTGGACTTGCGGTCAATAAATTGGAAACATGGCGGCTTGCCGATGCCGAAATTGTTGGCGACACCGAAGATAAAGTTCTTGAGTCTATGACGGAGCATCCCGCAAACACCTACGGTTCAGGTCATGCCGACCTTTTCAAAGATTTTGTGATGGCAATCGAAGAGGATCGTGAACCGCTGGCTTCTGGTGCCAATGGGAAAAAGGCCATGGAAATTGTGCTTGCAATTTACAAATCACAGAAATTAGGGCATTCGGTTGAGTTGCCCTGTAACTTTTCCACTCTTGAGATGGAAGGGTATTTCACGAAGTGAGGAATATATTTTGATCCAAAAATCAAAACGCCCTGTTCGTTTTTTTAACACCACTGGTCCCTGCAATCCATTCGATCATTATATGCTTCCACCGGCAGATCGCCTTGTTGGTGCACAGCTTCACCGGTACATCAGGGACAGCCTTTACTGGGTGCTTCACGCACCTAGGCAAACCGGGAAAACTACTTTTCTGCAAAATTGGGCAAGAGAGATTAACACTGGCACGGAAGCAGTTGCCTGTTGCGTAAGCATTGAAAGCTGTCAGGGAATAGCGGATCGAACGGAAGCAATGATTACCATCAATAAAGCAATTTGTGCGTTTTCCAAAAACGCTGGCTTGCCTATGCCAGAATTATCTTTTGATCGACTAGAATTTTTGTTGTATAGAACAATGCAAAAATGGGCGGAATTGGTTGCACCAAAACCACTTGTTGTGCTTTTTGACGAGGCCGATGTGCTGGAAGGGGAGCCGCTTGTTTCTTTTCTCCGAGAACTACGAACTGGTTTTACAGAACGAGGAGTAGGAAGTTTTCCAGTATCAATAGCCCTGGTTGGTATGCGGGATCTAAAAGACTATATTACGGCTGCAAAAGGCGGTGTTGCGCCAAACCCTGGTTCTCCTTTTAATATAAAAGAAGATTCTGCAGTGTTATCTAATTTTTCTCAGATCAATATTGAAAATCTCTTTGCCCAGCGAACAGAGGAAACTGGTCAGGCGATAAGCAGGGATGCTTTAGAATATGTGTACGAGCAGTCCAGAGGGCAACCGTGGATTGTTAATTCGTTGTTTAAACGAGCTACAATGCGTGTTCTGGATGAGGCAAGCACCGAAACAGTAAAATTGACACATATCAAAGAAGCTCGTGAACAAATGGTACTTGCTAGGGAAACGCACCTGGATGCCTTGGCCTACCGAATGGAAAACCCGAAGGTTCGCAAAATCATGGAAGGTCTAATTACTGGGGATTCGGATCCCTTACTCGCCGAAGGCGAAGATTTCCGCCTGTGCCTGGACTTAGGTCTGGTAACCAAAGAAAAGGGAACGCCTTCCGTGGCCAATCCCATCTACCGCGAGGTGCTCGCTAGGCATTTGACTTATGGTCCTCAGCTTGCCATCCCCGAACCTGAATGGCAGTGGGAAAAGGCAGACGGTTCTCTTGACATGGATACACTTTTAAAGGAATTTCAAAAATTCTGGAGACGCAATTCCGAAGTATGGGACGAAAGAATGAGTTACACGGAAGCGTTTCCGCATCTTTTGTTAATGGCCTTTCTCCAACGGGTACTGAACGGAGGGGGACATATCGAACGTGAATATGCAGCAGGCAGAGGGCGAGTTGACCTGGCAGTTGAATACAAGGGTAAAACTTATATTATTGAAATAAAACTTATACGTTCTTATGATTCGTCCACAGAAGTTCAAAATGAAGGGCTGGAACAGATTACAAGGTACCGCGACAAAATCGACACGTCGGCACCAGCATATCTTGTTATCTTTGATCGCCGACCTGAGACAAAGGAAAAACCATGGGATGAAAGGCTGGGGCAGGAAATTATAGGTGGTGTCAATGTGGTCAAGTGTTGATGGGAAACCGTAGGAATATGAATTCAAAAGAGTTATTTGAGACAATTAAACTCGGTGAATCGAGCAGGGTTCAATTTAAGGAACGAATGCCCCATGCTGATACTATTGCTCATGAGTTAATTGCTTTTTCAAATTCAAAGGGGGGAATAATAATTTTTGGGGTGAATGACAAAACAGGGGAACTAAACGGACTATCTTTTGGCGAAATACAACAAATAAACCAACAGATTGTGAACATTGCATCCCAAAAGGTTTTCCCACCTGTTTTTCTGACGACAGAAACAATAACCGTAGCTGATAATAAGCTTCTTGTTGTTTATCTGGAAGAAGGTTTATTTAAACCATATAAAGATTCCAATGGTACAATTTACCTTAAAAACGGTTCTGATAAACGAAAAGTGACTTCCAATGATGAAATTGCTCGATTATTGGGAAGTAAAAGTTTATTAGCCGACGAAGTTGAAATTTTTGATACCGGTATAAAAGACATCGATGCACGCCTTTTCTATGATTATTTCAAAAAGGAATTTGGGGGAAGTTATGAAGAAAAAGGACTTTCGTTGGAAGAGGCTCTTAAAGTAAAAAAAGCAATACGCAATAATCATTTAACCCTTGCAGGCTTATTATTTTTTGGGAATGAGCCACAGGCTTTTCGTCCGGCCTTTACAATAAAAGCCGCAATGTATGTAGGAAACGATATAGGTGGGAATAGTTACCGAAGCAAACCCGAGGATCTAAAAGGAACCATCCCAGAATTATTTAAACAAGGCATGATGTACTTAAAAAGTAGTATAAGGTATTTGCAAAATAAGCAGGGGTTTAATTCACATGGCATACCAGAGATTTCGATTGTTGCCTTGGAAGAAGTTTTACAAAATGCCCTAATTCATCGCGATTATTTTAAAAATGCGCCAGTACGTCTGCTTGTTTTTGAAAATAGGATCGAAATAATCAGCCCTGGAAGGTTACCCAATAGCCTGACTGTTGAAGAAGTTAAGTATGGCAACCCTGTAATTAGGAATAACCAAATAGCATTATTTGCCAGCAAAACCCTCCCTTATTCTGGTTTAGGTTCGGGTTTGCGCCGCGCCTTTTTAGAACAAGCTGATATGGAATTGGAAAATGATATAGAAGGCGAACAATTTATTGTGCGGTTCCCACGAAAACAGGAGAAAACAATATGTCAAAATTGAAAAAGCGTTTTTTGCTAGCTATGTTATGTGGTTTATTATTTTCTTTTTCACCGCTTTTTGCACAGGAAGCTGTCAAATCAATTGAGGAAATGTATTTCAATTTTCTTGTTCTGCGTGGATTGGCGCAACGGCCTTATCTTAATTTCCGTACTATGTCGGATTCCGTTTGGAACATTGACGAGGAACTGGAGCACCCATGGAGTTCGCAAAGGTTTGGTACTTTTCATCCAATGTTCGGCGATTTCCGTATAAGGATTTATGGTCCTGAATTGTTTATGTCAGTCAATACCACCGCTCCTTACGGGCAGAACGATGGAGTACTGTGGCAGGGGCGTGGTTTTAATACGCTTTTCAAGAGCGGGATAAGGATCGAAGGTCATGGTCTTGAATTGACCTTACTTCCGCATATCGCATTTTCGCAGAACGCCCATTTCGACATAATGCCGTCACATAATAATAACGAGTTCGGTTACTTCTGGGGTTACGGCGCTCCAGGATCAAACAGGGGCGGTGCCGATGCACCACAGCGTTTCGGCGACCAGCCATTTTTTGACTGGGATTTTGGCGATTCGGAAATTCGCTACACATGGAGAACTTTGACAGTCGGCTTTGGAACGCAGCCAATCTGGCTTGGACCCTCATACCTCCATTCGATACTTCATTCAAATAACGCCCCAACTTATCCTAGATTTGATATAGGGCTGCGCAGGCAGCGTATTAGGCTTCCCTGGCTTGGCTGGGATATAGGAGAAGTGGAGGCACGTTTGTGGGTGGGGCGGCTTACCGAATCTGATTTTTTCGACAGTGGTGATTTCCATAGCCATACCATGTTTCACGGTAGGGCTTTTGCCTATGCACCGTCATTTCTGCCTGGGTTAACGCTGTTTCTAAATCATGTTACACTCGTTCCATGGGCGTGGGAAAATTTGTCCCATATGATTTTTAGGGCTGCAAATGAAGATGACGATGATCACAAATTTTCGTTGGGTTTTTCATGGGTTTTCCCTCAAGTGGGGTTTGAAGTTTTCGGTGAACTTGGAATTGATGATCACACTGCCGCAGTTGAAGAGATACCTTGGGTTCTTGGAAGATTTATGGGGATCATGCGAAATCCTTATCGTACCATGGTATTCACTCTTGGAGCAAGAAAAGCAGTGACAGTTTCGGAACGTCACAATGTATTCGGGCAGTTTACGTTTGAATGGAGTCACATGGAAATGTCCAATGATTTCATGTTCCAATGGCCCTACTCATTTTATTTTCATCATCGAGTAATTCACGGATATACCAATAGGGGGCAATGGCTTGGGAACGGATTCAATCCAGGAGGTAACGCCCAATATTTTGAATTCAGAATTTTTTACCCAAGAGGTACATCTTCTTTTTTCATCCACCGCTATAACCCTGACAATAACTTCATTTTTCATCATGCAATTTGGACTACTCCTTCGGATTATGATCACAGAACATTCCTCATGGGTTTTAAAGCAAATTTTGTAGTAGGTGTGACCACACATTACATGCTTACGAATAATTTTGGTATCGGTGGTAAACTGGCATACAATTTAACCATCAATCCGTTTTATTTTCACAACAAAGTACATCCACGTCATGAAGAATTTCGTCATAATGTTCATATTTCCCTGCTCCTGAGATATACATTTTGAACTAACACTAAAACAAACTGTTCGTTTGGGCAGTGGCACTGATCATTGTAACTTTTTGGGTCACTATATATTTTTGCGAATGTTTTTTTGTACACAGATTTACTTGTGATTTGAGGCAACATGTACTTTGGTACTTAGGAAGGTAGCAATATGACCATTTTATACGATTTATCAGCAACCCAGTCCAGTGGCAGTGATGGCTTATTCCATGGGGGAGGGGAATACGCAAAAGTCGTTTTTTATAGACTTTGTGAATTACTACCAACTGGTGTATCGGTAGATGTTTTTTTTAATCCCAAAAAAAACATTGATAATTATATTCTAGATATTTGTAAAAAAAGGGAGGTTACAATAAATCATTGTTATTCACATGCAGATATAAATGACTTGCTAAAAAGCAAAACTTATGATGTTTTTTACTCGGCTCTCCCGTACTCATTTTACAACCTTATAATACCACCAAAAACAAAATTTGTCTATACCATTCATGGATTACGCCATTTAGAATATCCAATGGATAAATATATGTTAAAGTATGGGAGAATGAAGTTCCATAAATATGTTAAATATATTTTATTTTCTTTTTTTCCTTTTTTATCAAAAAAAATGAAATCACGAAGAGATATTGATAGACTAAACAAATTATTTTCGCTTACTAAAAATCAAACTATCATAACAATTTCAAATCATTCCAAATACGCTATTTTTTATTTTTTCCATAATGTAGATATTTCCAAACTAAAAGTTTTGTATTCGCCTTTAAAAGAATATAGATTGGGCACAAATGATGTTGAAATACTTAGATCCTTTTCATTGGAACACAAGAAATATTTTCTTCTTATATGTGGGCACAGAAGTGAAAAAGGAGCCTATAGGGCATGTCGAGTTTTGCATAAAATTTTAATGGAGCATAATAAAATCCCAGACGATATCAAAGTCATAGTTCTTGGAGTATCTCATTATAAGCCGTATCGTAAACTTACCAATGGTAGCTCAAAATTTAAATTCCATGGTTATGTTTCAACTGAAAATTTAGAAATTCTTTATAAAAACGCTCACTTGTTTTTGTACCCAACACTTAATGAAGGATTCGGTTACCCGCCACTAGAAGCCATGAAATATGGGACCATTTGTGCCTGTTCTGCTAATTCAGCTATCACCGAAATCTATGGAGATTCAGTCCTTTATTTTAATCCGTACGATGAAACGGAAATGAGCATAAGAATACTTCAAAGTTTTGATGAGCGAATTCGTAGTGAAAAATCAAAAAAGATACCTGATCGTTATAAACAAATCACAGAAAGACAAAAACAAGATTTGGATATATTAATACAAAATATCATTTCAAAGTAAAAATGAATATATTAATAATAACTGGCTCATTGTCAGGTGGGGGAACAGAACGAGTCTCTGTAATTTTAGCTAATTTTTTAAGCGAGAAGGGATTTAATGTGCACGTAGCGATATTGCATTTGAATAAAGCAACTTATAGAATAAACAAAAATATAAAAATACATAAACTACCGAGCCATCAGGGTAATCTGAATAATTTTATATTCAAGAAATTATCCTATTTTATTCGTAATTGTCTTTCATTAAAAAATATTATTGCAAATAACAAAATAAAAACAATTATTTCTTTTTGTATTTTGCCTGAAATATTAATATTATTATTAACAAAACGAATGGATATATTATTATCAAAGAGAAATTATCCTCCTGCATCGTCTTCCATTAAATTTTTTCTGGAAAAACAAATATTTAAATTTTCTAAAACTGTCGTTTTCCAAACATTTGAACAAATGACATTTTATGATAATAAAACGCGCAAGAAGGGAATCATTATACCCAACCCTATACTTGAAAATTTACCCGTACCATATATTGGAAAACGAAAAAAAAAGATCATAACATTTTGTCGTTTAGCCAAACAAAAAAATTTATATATGCTTATAGATGGTTTTATGAAATTTCATGAAATGTTTCCAGATTACAAATTAGTGATTTATGGTAATCGTACACGTAAAGAAAATTCATACAAAGATGAATTAGAAGATTATATTGGCTTAAAAAACATGAAATCTATAATAGAAATTGAAGATTTTAGCCATAACATTCATAACCTTGTTATTGACACTACGTGTTTTGTACTTACTTCAGACTTTGAAGGTATATCAAATTCAATGTTAGAAGCAATGGCAATGGGGTTGCCAGTGATTTCTACAGATTGTAAAGGTGGGGGGGCCAGGGCATTCATAAAAAACTATGAAAACGGTATACTTGTACCTATTAATGACAGAGATGCCTTATCTCAGGCTCTTATGTATATCGCAAATAATCCAGATGAAGCACAAAAATTAGGAAGAAAAGCCTCGGAAATAAGGGATATGCTCTCACGGGAAAAAATTTGCAGGAAATGGTTGGAAATCCTATAGAAATGGGCTAAACTTCAAACTAAGATAAGAAGATTAATTTATGGAACAACTGCTGAAATTAAGGGAAAGGGTTGAGATAGCAATAGAAATAGGCGAAAGTCATTACCGTGAATTCAAGAGTGCCGTCGAGGGGCCACCTAACAAAAAAAGCCAAGAGAAGTTAAGAGCGTCTGCGAGGATATCGCCAAAACATTAGTGGCCTTTGCAAATGCCGATGGTGGTGAACTTTTTGTAGGCATCGAAGACGACAATACCATTACCGGACTTCCATACTCCAAAGACAAGGTTTTGCAAATGCTCAATGCATATAAAGTCAATATCTTAAGCGACACTCCATTACCAATAAAGAAAGCGTCTCTTATCGACTACAGCGGAAAGGAATTGGCATACTTTTCCGTGGGGAAAGGGATTAAATACGTACATTTGACTTCAAAGGGGCAATGCTTCCAGCGCAAAGATCGCGAATCGGTTCCAACTTCATCTGAATCAATCAGGTTTTCACGGGAAGAAGAGGCATCGAGGGAATACGATAGGCAATTTATCGATCTAGCAAGCATTACTGATCTTGACTTGCATTTGATTGGGTCGGTATCCCAGAACGTCTTCAAGCATATATCGCTGGAAAAATTCCTGCAATCCTTTGAACTATGCGAATTTGATGGAGACAGGCTAAGATTAAGACGAGCGGCATTGCTTTTATTCGCAAAAAATGTTTCCAAATGGCACCCGCGATCGCAAGCGCGTATTTTTAGAATCAGAGAAATAGAAGAGAAAACAGGAGCAGAATTTAATGTAACCGAAATAGCAGAAATAAATGGGAATATATTTGAGCTACTCGAAAAAAGCTGGGAATCATTGCGTTTTTATCTGTCCGAAACGAAGCTTTCCGATAATGCATTATTTAAGACCCTGACAATATATCCCGAACTTGCATGTAGGGAGGCATTCATCAACGCAATAACTCACAGAGATTATAGCTTGGAAGGCTGTGGGATTGAAATAAAGATATTTGACGATAGATTTGAGGTCTTAAGTCCAGGAAAATTACTGTCATCTATAACCATTTCCGAGCTAAAAGAATTGAGGGGTATGCATCAATCCAGAAATGTATACGTAGCAAAGGTATTAAGGGAATTTGGGTATGTAAGGGAAATTGGGGAAGGCATAAGAAGAATGTTTGAACTGATGGAAACCAATAACCTGCTTGATCCAACAATTGAGTCCCCAAATGAATCTCCCAGGAGCAAGCTCCTGGGTATCAAAGATTTCACTTAGGAATATTTGCTTATACGGGGGAACAAATCCCCCGCACCCCCAGTTACCGCAGCAAGCTACGGGGTATTAAACCAAAGGCTTCGCAATAAAACTTTCATTATAACTTTTTTCCACAAACGGGCAGAGCGGCATTACGATGAACAAGGATGATTTTCGTAGTAAATGAACTTGATCAAGAAATACTTGCATTTATTAAAGGGATTTTTCCAAAAATGGAAAGTATACGGTTTTTCCGTTGCTTTCTTGTCCATTGTATTCCCATTACATCATTTGTTTCCCATTCTTAAGCCGTTTCTTGGAGAAAAAAAGCATGCGTCCATTTTTCGCTATTTATTAGGACATTATTCCGATGTCGTTCACGGTTTCTCAAAAAAACATGTTGGTTCCATATCTACAATCGAGCCGCAATCTACCATCTGGGTATGCTGGTGGGATGGCTACGAATCCATACCCCCTCTTGTAAAAGCCTGTTACAGTAGTATTAAGCAACATGCAGGTATGCATCCCGTACAGCTTATTACAAAACATAACTTTAGAGATTTTATTTCTATCCCCGATTATATTCTTGAAAAGGTCAGTGCGGGGATAATGACAGTCACCCACTTTTCCAACATCGTAAGGGCAAACCTCTTGTATGAGCACGGTGGTATATGGATGGATGCCACCATATTGGTGACACAAAATATATTGCTTGAAGATATGCCGTTTTATACCTTAAAGGCACCTGCCCCCAAAAGTTCCAGCGTAACCCTTGCCCGTTTTGCGGGGCTTTCCAATCTTGCGGCTCGCATTATTGATGACACGAACCCCCAAACAAGCCGTTGGTCTGGTTTCTTGTTGGCTGGAACCAGGCACTCCATTGTATTTGAATATATGCGGGAAATACTGTATGCTTATTGGCGGAATCACGATAATCAGATTGATTATGTCCTCTATGATTACACGATAGCCCTTGGTTATGAATACATCCCAAGTTTTAAAAAATTGGTGGATAATGTTCCGTGTAGCAGCATGGAAAAATTTGTGCTTGAAAAAAACCTCAACAAAATATTTTCTGAAGAGAGCTTCTCACAATATCGTGCAACACCGTTTCACAAATTGACATGGAAAAGTAAATTTGAAACTCATACAAAAGACGGTAAGCTTACAATATATGGCTATTTATTGGAACACAACAAGTGAAATATGTTTATGTCTTAACCAGTTCAGAATACGACCTGTACTATGAACAATTTCTCCTTTCCGTTACTTCCTTGCGCTTGCATAATCCCCGAGCCTTTATAGTTGCACTTGTGGACTCGAAAACAAAAGAAGGGCTGACTGGCAAACGTTCAGGGTATGATAAGGTTGTATCGGAAACAATAACAATAACCGCACCGCAGGAACTGTCGCAAAAGGAAGTTTCCAGGTGGATAAAGACCTCTATGAAAAAATACATTGAAGGGGATTTTCTCTACATTGACTGCGATACAATTATTGCCGACAAACTAGACATAGATTTTCCAGCGGAACTAAAAATAGGTGCAGTTCTTGATACCCATGTTTCCCTTTCAAGGCATCATAAGGCACGGCATTTTGAACTGGAGGATATAACTCTCAAGTTCGGCTCCTTCAAAACGGGGATTCGCTACAATGGGGGGGTCATCTTTTGTCGGGATACCCCAGAGGCCGATGAATTTTTCTCGCGCTGGCATTCGCTCTGGCTTTTCGGCAAGGAAAACGGCATTTCCCAGGATATGCCCGCTCTTAATCAAGCAAGCCACGAATTAGCTGGAATAATAACGGAACTTGACGGAAAATGGAATTGCCATATAACTTACAACGGATTGCCTTTTTTGTTCAATGCAAAAGTAATCCACTATATTGCTACCTCGTTTGACTTCATTGACTGTCCTTTTTTGCCTGCATCCAAGGCAGTTCTCCTTTCCGTAAAGGAAACAGGTGCTATTTTACCCGAGACATTGGAATTACTCAAGAATCCAAAAAGTGCATTTGAATACAGTTCACGGATAATTTCGGATGGGGCAGAACTTGATGTAGTGAACAGCAAAATATTTTTGTTGCTGCTTATTTTACGCAAGAAAAAACCCAGATTGTTCCATTCACTTGATTCATTCTTAATTCGTTTAAGACACAACCCATTTCTTAAAAGACGGTACAAGCGTCCTCGTGCCGAAAATTTACCAAAGGACAATAATCAATGAAATTACTCATAACAGGAACTGCTGGTTTTATAGGCTATCATTTAACCAGACGGCTTGCGGAAGAAAATCACTCTATCGTATGTATTGACAGCATAAATGATTACTACGATGTGGATTTGAAATATGGGCGTCTCAGGGCTCTTGGTTTCGAACGGGGAACACTTGAAGTGGCAGATACAGGTAACTTGGTAGTATCCCCGTCATTTCCCTGCATTCGCTTTGCAAAAATGGACTTATGCGACACGAAACGTATACTTGCACTTTTTTCAGAAGAATCGTTTGACATTGTTTTGCATCTTGCGGCGCAGGCGGGTGTCCGTTATTCGCTGACCAATCCCCATGCATATATTTCTGGCAACATACAGGGATTCCTGAATATCCTGGAGGCGGCAAGGCTGTATCCACCCCGACACCTTGTGTATGCATCATCAAGTTCCGTGTATGGCTTGAACACCAAAATACCGTTTTCGGAAAATGATGCTGTCTATCAACCTGCAAGTTTATATGCGACAACAAAACGTTCCAACGAGCTTATGGCACATACATACAGTCACCTATATAATATCCCTACAACTGGATTGCGTTTCTTTACGGTATATGGCCCATGGGGGAGGCCAGATATGTCGCCGTTCATTTTTACCAAGGCAATACTTGGGGGCAAGCCAATTAATGTGTTTAACAACGGAAACATGAAACGGGATTTCACTTTTATTGATGACATTGTTGAGGGGATTATACGTGCTATGAACACGATTCCCGATGGAAACGGGGTAGACACCACGCCTGCCATGATATACAATATTGGTAATGGTGGCCCTGTGCCGCTGATGGATTTCATTCGTAAGTTAGAGGATACTTTGGGCAGGAAAGCGATAATACATTACGCCCCAATGCAACCAGGGGATGTATGTGCGACATGGGCCGATTGTTCCGCACTGGAGCGTGACACTGGCTTCCGTCCATATACGGCACTTTCTGACGGCATACGCATATTTACCGAATGGTATAAAAAATATTATTCATAAAGGAGAGCATTATGGCTTCTGTGGCGATTATTGGGACTGGGTACGTTGGGCTTGTTTCCGGTGCCTGTTTGGCTGATTTTGGAAACACCGTTACCTGTGTTGACATTGACAAAAAGAAAATCGAACGTCTGAAAAACGGAGAAATCCCAATTTACGAACCAGGGCTTGAAAACGTTGTTGTTCGAAATACGCAGGCACAACGTCTGCAGTTTACGGATTCATTGCCAGATGCGGTGGCGCATAGCGAGGTAATATTTATCGCCGTAGGCACTCCACCATCGGAGGACGGCAGCGCCGATCTTTCTTATGTGGAAAACGCTGCTCGTGCCATTGGCAAAGTTATGACAGCTTACAAAGTTGTTGTTGATAAAAGCACTGTTCCAATAGGGACGGCGCGAAAAGTAAAACGCTGGATTGGCGAGGAAATTACCGGTCGAGTGGAACGTGGCGAACTTGCGGAAAACGATCTTAGTTTCGATGTCGTTTCAAACCCCGAATTCTTACGCGAAGGTGCGGCGGTGCATGATTTTACCCACCCGGATCGTATTGTCATCGGTGCGGAGACGAAGCGCGCACGGGTGATCATGAAAGATGTCTATCGCTCGCTGTACTTAAACGAAACGCCGTACATAGAAACTAACCTTGAATCTGCGGAAATGATTAAATACGCCTCCAATGCGTTTCTCGCGGTAAAAATTTCGTTTATCAATGAGATCGCGAATCTCTGTGAAAAGACGGGTGCGGATGTCAAGGAAGTTGCCAAAGCGGTTGGTCGTGACGGCAGGATTGGTGGAAAGTTCCTGCACCCTGGCCCAGGCTACGGTGGGAGCTGTTTTCCCAAAGATACACAGGCACTTGTCCGTACGGCTAAAAATGTCAATTCCCCGTTATCGGTGATCGAAGCAGCGATTCAGGCCAATGAAGGGCAAAAAAATATGATGGTACGCAAAATCGAAAATGCGATGGGAACTTTGCAAGGTAAAAAAATTGCGGTTCTGGGGCTTGCGTTTAAGCCGAACACGGACGACATGCGCGAAGCACCTGCATTGACGATTATCAGTGCGCTCATTGCAAAAGGGGCTCATGTTAATGCCAGCGACCCAGCGGCACTTGAGGAAGCGAAATGGCGGCTTAAGGACACGGGGGATTCACTTACGCTTCTTGAAGATGAGTATGAGACAATGACAGGTGCCGATGCTCTTGTTATTGTCACGGAGTGGAATCAGTACCGCAACCTTGATTTTGAACGTGTGAAAAGCCTGCTTGTGTCGCCCGTACTTTTTGATTTGCGCAATATATATAAACGTGCCGATATGGAAAAGAAGGGGTTCCGCTACTACGCAGTCGGACAATGAGCGAAGGGGATTTGTATGTTGCAAATGCCCCAGAAACGGCCCGTGCGTTTTTTCAACGCAACTGGCCCATGTAGGCCATGGGATGAAAGGCTGACCTGGGGAACCAAGAATGCCATTACCATTGTCGGATGTTAAAACCAAAAGGAATAGGCAATGCTGATACGGGCGAAAGCGCCGTTGCGTCTTGGACTTGCTGGTGGTGGGACCGACATCGCAAGTTATTACGACCGTTACGGTGGTTATGTGCTGAATGCCACCGTTGATATGTATGCCTACTGCACCATTGAGCCAACCGATACTGGCATTGTGGAATTTGCTGCGATTGATTTAAACAAAAAAGAAAAATACGCCAGCGAAGAAAAACTCCCCATCTCCCCTATCCTGCCTTTGCATACTGGAATTTATAACCGTATTGTTGCCGATTTTTGCAACAAGCCTCTCTCGTTCAAAATGACAAGCTATTCGGATGCCCCGCCTGGTTCTGGCCTTGGTTCTTCGTCCACTCTGGTTGTGGCAATAATCAAGGCCTACGAGGAGTGGCTTAACCTGCCCTTGGGTGAATACGATATTGCCGCCCTTGCGTATAAAATCGAACGGGAGGACATAGGGCTTGCGGGTGGCAAACAGGATCAATACGCGGCGACTTTCGGCGGTTTTAATTTCATGGAGTTTTACGAGGGCGATAAGGTAATCGTTAATCCCCTAAGATTGAAACGTTGGATACGAAACGAATTGGAGGCCTCGTTGGTGTTGTATTACACTGGTGTCTCAAGGGAAAGTGCCAATATAATAAGCGAACAAATTCGGCATACACAAAAAGGCGATGGCAAAAACATTGAGAGCATGCACGAACTAAAAAAACAGGCTTTTTCGATGAAAGAGGCTGTGCTAAAAGGGGATTTCAAGGGCTTTTCCGATTGCCTTTTGCGCGGTTGGCAGGCAAAGAAAAATGCCGCCACTTCCATTTCAAATTCATTCCTAGATGAACTGTACCAGTATGCGATAGACAAGGGGGCAGAGTCGGCAAAAATTTCTGGTGCGGGCGGCGGCGGTTTTATGATGATCTATTGTAACCCCTGCCGCAGGGTTGCACTTATCAAGGCCCTAAAAGAAAGGCAGGGTATGGTGCTGACCCCAAGTTTTACGGAAACGGGAACACAGGCATGGACCATTTACAACAGCTGACAGAACGTTACCCACAATTAAGACCTATAACTTGTGACATAAATGCCGCCTTCGGTGTCATTACAGATTCATTTTTCAAAGGCGGGAAATTGCTGATAGCGGGAAACGGGGGTAGTGCCGCCGATGCCGAGCACATTGTAGGGGAATTAATGAAAGGTTTTATCAAAAAGCGAAGCCTTCCAGATTCCTTTGTTTCGGACATCAATGATGTCGATTCAGGCATGGCCGAATATCTTATTCCCCGTTTACAGCCTGGCCTTCCAGCCATCGCCTTGTCCAGTCATACCTCACTCAATACAGCTCTTGTCAACGATGTTGACGGCAATATCATTTTTGCCCAGCAATTGTACGGCTACGGAAAGGAAGGAGATGTATTCCTTGGAATATCCACTTCGGGAAACGCAAAAAATGTGCTATACGCGGCCGCTACAGCAAGGGCAAAAAAGATCAAGGTTGTAGCTCTTACTGGCGGCAAGGGTGGGAATTTGCTGAATTTTGCAGATGTTGGCATTGTTGTTCCCGAAATCGACACCCATAAAATTCAGGAACTGCATCTACCCGTCTATCATTGTCTATGCATGATGCTGGAGGAGTACTTTTTCTGATGAAAACCATAATTATGGCTGGTGGAAAAGGCAGCCGCATTGCGTCAATAGCCAACGATATCCCCAAACCGATGATCCCCATCTGCGGCAAGCCGATTCTGGAGCATCAGATTAATTGCCTTAAAAAAAACGGCTTAACGGATATAACCATTGTCGTGGGGTACCTTGGCAAACACATAAAAGATTATTTTGGTGATGGCGGCAACTTCGGATGCAACATCTCCTATTTTAGCGAAACCAAGCCGCTGGGTACCGCAGGGGCTTTGTACAAGATAAACAATTTACCCAGCGATTTTATCTTGTTAAACGGCGATATCATTTTTGACATTGATTTTTCCCGTATGATTTCGTTTTACCATGAAAAAAAGGCATGGGCCACCCTTGCTGTCCACCCAAACGACCATCCCTTTGACAGTGCGCTTATCGCCAGCAACGACAACAACCAGGTAACGGGCTGGCTTAACAAGGAAGACGAAAGGCTGTATTACAAAAACATTGTAAACGCTGGTATCCATATTTTATCCACCGAGTTTCTTGAAAACTGTCCCCAGACCAATAATAAAATAGACC
>Ga0209755_10002832_pt1 | contig 22784 bp, 17 predicted proteins | sample TergutCo191P1_FD_187301 | JGI IMG/M metagenome (GOLD analysis project Ga0209755, IMG submission 187301) | Cornitermes sp. P1 segment gut microbial communities from Petit-Saut dam, French Guiana - Co191P1 (SPAdes) (version 2) | ecosystem: Host-associated > Arthropoda: Insects > Digestive system... | reverse complement strand
AAACGGTTTGTCAAAGCCGTGGGGGCATGAGGCCGGCGGGCACGGGGTCAAAATACACACACAAGACATGCTCAAATCCTGTGGAATGCACCAAGCGGGTCTCAAAAGACGCTTTGTCAACAAATCCCTTACTTCGTATAACATCCCAAATGAGCATATTATACGAAACTGCTGCCAGTGTAGAATAAGGTAACGCCTTTTGTCAAGTGGTTTGGGGGGGTATCGAAATGGTTGCTTATTTCAAAGTACACTTATGAATGAGGTTAGATAAATGCCGTTTGAGAGGCGGGGCGTTGCGGGGCGGGGTCCCGCAGAGGGGGCAGCGGAAAACCCGTTCTGGCGGGGCTGGAGCGCGGGGGAGGCTTCCCCCGCTTTCCTTCAAAACCGCTCTTTTCGTTGTATTCCAATTGGGATGCCTTTCTGCGGAAGCTCATAGGTAAGGCGGGTTGCGCGCGGGTGACAGAAACGGAATTTTAAGGCCTCATCGCAGGCTGGCTGGTGCCATTTTAGCCTGGAAAAATCACCGCGGCACTGGGAAATGGGGCGAACTACCGCCTGATATTCCGCGGGTCAAATTTGACCATTTGGGATGGGCTGCTGGTTTTGCGGCGCTGAGAGGCTTGATGCCCCGCCCTTCAGTGAGTTTGGTGATTTTAAAAACCGCCATCACTATCCCCGCTGGCTCAAGGCCGTCGCCGAGGCGGAGGGGGTAAATTGCCCTCGGCTGCTGGAAGCAGCGCCCAAGGAACAGTTGGGCATCGCTTCATGATAGGCAGTCATCAAAGCAAAGCCCAGCCGCCAGCGCTGCCTTCTAATAAACATGCGGGATGATGCGGTACCGCGCCTGTTTCGCGTACCTGTCCCACAGCTCGCCGTATTTGGCGCGGCAGCGCTTGTCGTCGTCGGCTTGGCGGGCGAGCAGGTGGGCGGCGCAGAACAGGGGGTAGAGCCACACCCACAGAACGCCGGGATGGCCGGGCGCCAGCGCAACGGCGCAGGCCATGAGGATTTCGCCGAAGTAGTTGAGGTGCCGGCTTTTCCCCCAGAAGCCGCTCGCCAGCAGCGCATGCTTGCCGTCGCTGATCGCCAGGGGCCTGATGCCGAAAAACTTTTTTGTTGGCGAAACTTTGAAATAATACTTTTGCAGGCTGGCGCCGCGGGAAAGCGCCCAGCCCGTTACGAAAATCAGGATGAAAATCGGGTTGACCCACTGGGGATGCCCGGGGCCCGGCAGGTGCGCCGTGGCCCAAAGCGCAATCGGGTAAAAAAAGGGAAAAACGGCCAGGCAGCCGAAGCCCAGCTTGAAGCCCACGCACTCGGCGGCAAAGCCGCGGGTGTAGAGATGCGCCCGCTCAAAGCTGAGGAAGTCCCAGACAAAAAAGGTCAGCATGGCGGCGCCCATGAGCAGGCCCGGGTTGAAGGGCTCGACGCTTTCCCAGTGATAGGCAAGCAGGGAAAGCACGTTAAGCTGAAGCATGACAGCGCCGGCCATGTAGAGCCAGATTTTTGCGTCGACTAGCAGGCTGCCCTTTTTGCGCTGCGGGTTTTTCAGCCTGCCCAGCCAAAGGTCGGCGAGAATGCTTTTTCCCGCGGGTTTCTGGGGCAAAACAATTAGCGCCGTGAACAAAAGGCCCAGCGCCGCGGCGCCGGCGAGGCTGGCCCAGCGCGCCTCGCGCAGCCAGGTCCACGGAACTAGCTGGACATAGCCCAGCACCAGCCACAAGAGCATGCTGCCCGGCAGAACAAGATGGCCGTTCAGCTTGTACTCCAGCAGCTTGCCGGTCGCTTCGTCTCGGGCATAGCCCTTGAGCCTTACCGCGGGCAGCCCGACGTGAAGCAGCATGACGGCGGCGTAAACGATCCAGGGCGAAAAAAACCCCATGACAAGCTGCGCGCTCATGTCAACCCTCCCAATTGCGCTTGCGGCTGCCGTTCGCTGCAAAGCAAAGCGCTGCTAATCGGCTGCCCCAGCGCCATTCTGCCGGAACAGGCCGAACATTTCAAGCAGAAAGCGTCATTTTTCGAAAAGCCGGGGCAGCGCCGCCCTCGGCCGCCAGCGGCGCAGCGCCGCCTGAAAGGCGGAAGAAACGGGGGTTTTTTTCGCGCGCTCTCATTTTCGCGGCTTGACGCTTTCTTGCTGTGCGGGTATACTGTGAAGAGCCAGCAGCGTAACCTCATTCGTTTTACGATTGGCAGCGCTGCTTTTGACTTTGAAAGCGCGAAAAACAATGGGGTTTTAGGAGAGGTGCGGACATGGCAGGCTTTGGTAAAAAAGTGGTGCTTACTATTGACGATAATTTGGTGCAGCTTGAGCTGTTCCAAAAGGCCCTGGGCGACAGGTACGACGTTCGGCCTGTAAAATCGGCTTCCGATGCGCTGCACTTTTTGAACGTGGATCAAGCGGACGTCATTCTTCTGGACATCGAAATGCCAAACATCACCGGCTTTGAATTTCTCGGCGACATAAGAAGAATTCCCAGCTACATGAAAGTTCCGATCATCATCGTCAGCGGCAACTCCGGCCAGAGCTTTTTTGAGCAGGCCAGAAATTCCAGCGCCTTTGACGTTCTCAGCAAGCCGGTAACCGCCGAAAGGCTGATTGAGACCATCGAAAAAGCATTTGCCTCGGCAGCTTAAAGTCCGCTCGGGCCAACCTCGCATTTTTGCGACAATATGGGGAAGTATATGTATATGTATAGCACTGACCGACTGGACAGGATAATAAGCGTTGATTCCAGCAAATGCTTTAGCTGCCACGCCTGCTTGACGGAATGCCCGGCCAAGTTCTGCATGGACGCATCCGGCGAGACGATGGGGCTAAACCACGACCTTTGCATCGGCTGCGGGCACTGCGTCGCCGTTTGCACCCACGACGCCCGGCACGTCGTTGACAACATGGACAGGCTCAACGCCGACACGAAGCAGGGGCAAAAAATCGTGGTCATAGTGGCGCCGGCCGTGGTTGCGGTTTTCCCGGACGACTACCTCAGGCTGAACGGCTACTTCAAGTCCATCGGGGCGGATGCCGTGTTTGACGTCAGCTTTGGCGCCGAGCTCACGGCGCTGTCCTACGCGAATTACATCAAGAAAAAAAAGCCGAAGCTGGTCATCACCCAGCCCTGCCCGGCCATCGTCAGCTACATCGAAGTGTACCACCCGGAGCTTCTGCCTTACCTGGCGCCTATAGACAGCCCCATGCTGCACACCATAAAGATGATCAGGGAGTACTATCCCCAGTATCGCAGCCACAAGGTCGCGATTATCTCCCCCTGCATAGCCAAGCAGCGCGAGTTCACCGAAACCGGCCTGGGCGATTACAACATCACCATGATCCACCTGAAAGAGGAGTTCGAGGACGAAAAAATCGATCTGAGGAGCTACCCGGCGCTGCCCTACGACGGGCCCGTCGCGGAGCGGGCGGCGATGTTCCCCATTCCAGGCGGCCTTTTGGACACGCTCGAGCGCTTTATCCCCGGCATTCGGAGGAGCGCCCGCAGAATCGAAAGCCCGAACATGGTTTACCACTACCTGGGCGAGCTTTCAAAAGACCTGAACGACCCGAACATAGAGATTCCGCTTCTGGTGGACTGCCTCAACTGCGAGGACGGCTGCGTCGGCGGTCCCGGCACGGGCAACAGGCACAAAACCATGGACGAAATGGAAAGCCCGGTTCGCAAGCGCAGCAAGGCGCTCGAAAAAGCGCTGAACCCCCACAGCAAGCCCAGGCTGTTCAGGAAATACCACGAGGAGCTGAGCAACTACTGGAAGCCCAACCTCTACACGCGAAACTACCACGACCGCTCCTCAAACAACACCATAAAGCAGCCCGACAAAAAGGAGCTGTGGGACATTTACCGCAGCCTGAAAAAGGAAACCGAGAAAGACCTGTTCGACTGCAGGGCCTGCGGCTACCCCACCTGCAAAGACATGGCCGTGGCGCTTTTCAACAACCTCAACAAAAAAGACAACTGCACGCACTACAACATGGCGCTGCTGAAGGACGAGAAAAAAACCACGGTTTACATCAACCAGCAGCTCAAGGTGCACATCAGCCGCGCGCTTGAGCTGATCGAGTCGATCACCGGCCTTGTCGAAAACCTGAACAACAGCATCAACACCCAGTCGCAGGCCGTGGAGGAGTCCACGGAAGTGACCGGCCTGGTGGTGTCGTCCCTCAAGCAAACCTCAGAGCTTTCGCGGCAAAAGCGCGAGTCCGTCATGGAGCTGATCGAAAACGCCACAAAAGGCCAGGAGGCCATGAAGGAGACGATTCTTTCGGTAAAGAACATCTCCGAATCGGTGGACGGCATAGCCTCGACGATAAAGATCATCAGCGTCATCGCGTCCAACACAAACCTGCTGGCCATGAACGCCGCGATCGAGGCCGCGCATGCCGGCGACGCGGGCCAGGGCTTTGCCGTCGTGGCCGACGAAATCAGGCGCCTCTCGGAGTCCACCAGGGAAAATTCGCGCGGCATCTCGCAAACCTTGTCGAACATCATTTCCGGCATCAACACCACTTCGAAGCGCACCAGCGACACCGGCAACCTGATCAACGAAATGTCCGGCGAGGTCAACGGCTTTGCCGGCACGATGACCGAGCTTATCGACACCCTGAACGAGCTCTCCACGAAAAGCACCAGGATTACCAACTCGCTGCAAAACCTGAAGGAGCACAGCTCCGCCGTCAGAACGGACTACGGCGAAATGCTCTCGCTGATCGACAAGCTCAGGTACGACATCAACTTCCTGGCCGCCATGTCCGCCGACATCGTGAAGGCCATCGAGGAAGGCGACCAGGAAATCATCAAGAGGCTGGCGGAGCTGGAAACCGAGCTCGAGCAGAAAGACCATTAAGCTCGGCGGCGCTTCCCTAGCGGCGGCGCGCTGCCGGCTTTCGGTTCGGGGAACGGCGCTGCCGGAAAGCGCAAAGCCCCCGCAGTACCCGAACGGGCGCTGCGGGGGCTTTGCTGTTTTGGGGCTGCTGCGCCGCGGCGCCAGCGCTGCCCAAGGGCTTTGGGCCGCGCCGGGTTAAGCCGGCGCGGCGCCGGTTGCCGCGGCTATGCCGTCAAGCTCCGCGACGGCTTTGACCAAATCTTTGTCAGCGCCTATTTCCGAAACGGAGGCCGGGAAGCGGTAGGTCCAGTTGAACTCGTTGTTGGTTCCGGGGACGTTGACGCGCTCGGCTGCGGGGTCTTCCGCGTACCATTTGCTGGAAAGGTGCAGCAGATCCTGAATCTGGAAAACGCGGATGCGCGACTTGGCGGATGCGGTTTTTGAGAGAATGGCCTTTGCCGTGCCGGGGTTGTACATTTTCGGCAGGGACGGGTAGCCGATGAATCCGGCGAACTGATCCTGATCCGCCTCGCGCTCCCACCACTCGCGCACGGTCGAGCTGTCATGCACTGCGGGGGTGCAGACGGAAAGCTCCGGGTAGTCGCTGAAGGGAACGTAGGGGCTGCCCTCGGCGCTCCAGTCGCGATGCCAGCGCACCACGCGCAGGCCGAGGATTTGCAGATTGTTCAGGACTTTGAAAACGCAGGGCGGAACGGCGCCGAGGTCTTCGGCGCAAGGCAGCATTTTCGACGAGCCGGCAAGCGTCGAAAGGAGCTTCATCCCCTGCGCTTCCCAGACTTTTTCCGACTTTGCCGTGTGCGCTTCCAGCAGCTTCTCCAGCGCTTTTTTTTCGTCGCCGGAAAGCGAGCGATATGCGCGGGAGTCGCGGAACTGCCACGTCGGGGAGAACTTGCCCTTTTCGTACTCGATGAAAAGCCGGTTCTGCCAGGCCTTTTGCAGGTAGGGAACCGCGGCATGATGCAGGCCCGCGGCGCAAATGTCCTTCTCGCCCTTCACCCAGTCTTTGAACGTCCACAGCTCCTCGGCGCCCACGCGGTCAAGCATATCCGAAAAGGCCTTTTGCGCCGCTGCGCCAACTTCGGCCTCGCTTGCGGCGCCGCCGGCGCGAATCGCGTCGTACAGCTCGCCGGTGGGAATGTGCGGCTGCGAAAGCCAGCGCTGGCGGCCTTTGTCGAAGCCCAGCTTTGACAAATCGGCGGCGCCAACCGGCATGTAGGGGATGTAGCGCCCCAGCGCTGCCGAGTAGTCGCCGCGCGAGGAAGACCAGATGCGGAAAAAGCCCAGCACATGGTCGATGCGATAGGCCTGGTAGTATTTGCCCGCCACGGCAAGGCGCTGCTTCCACCAGGCGTAGCCGTCTTTTTCCTGCGCTTCCCAGTTGTAAAGCGGGAAGCCCCAGTTTTGCCCGTCGGGGCTGTACATGTCCGGCGGCGCTCCGGCGGAAAGCTCCTGGACGAAAATTTCCCTGTGCGCCCAAACGTCGGCGCTGTCGTCGTTCATCAAAATGGGCAAGTCGCCTTTCAGCAGAATCCCCGCGTCGGCCACGGCCTTTGCCGCGGCGCCGAACTGCCTGTCCAGCGCTTCCTGCAGCCAGGCCCAGAACAAATGCTCGCCGCGAAACTGCGGGTCGCCCCACATCGCGCCGATTTGCGCCGCCGACACGTCGCGATGATCCGGCCATTCCTTCCAGCTTTTTTCGCCGTAGCCTTCCTTGATTCTGCGGTAAACCGCGTACTGCTTGACCCATTCGTTTTGCGCTATCCACGCGCCAAGGCTGCCTGAGCCGTCGGCGCTGCCGGCTATGGCGGCGCTGTTCGCCGCGTAAATCTCGCGCAAAAGGCGCATCTTCGCGCGCAGGACTTTCAGGTACGGGAAGCGCTTCTCGCCGCCGAACTCGGCGCTGATGGCGTCGGCTTTGCCCTCAAAGCCCTTCGCTTCCGGCAAGTCGCCGATCCGCAAGTACAAGGGATGCAGCGCAACGGCCGTCAGGCTGAAATAGGGCGAGCTTTCGTAGCCGGTGTCGTTGACCGGCAAAAGCTGAATCAGCCCGATTTTCATTTTCCTGCACAAAAGCGCAAATTCGCCCAGATCCGGAAATTCCCCCACGGCGCCGGGCTTGCCGCCGCGCAAAGCCCCCACAGGCACAACCACTCCAACCAACCGCGTTTTTGCCACCCGACACCCCCTCGCGCTAATTTCTAGCATTATAGTGCAGATTCCCGATTCCAGCAATCGCTTTCGCCTCGCGGGAGCGCAGCGCTCAAGCGCAAGCGCGACTCGCGGCAGCGCCGGTTGACAAGTTTTCGGGCTTTTGCTATTCTTAGATGGTCAGAACTTGCTGCGGCCATCGTATAATGGTATTACCCTAGCTTCCCAAGCTCGTGACACGGGTTCGATTCCCGTTGGCCGCTTTTTCATCCAGCTCTTTTGTCCAGCCTGTCATTGGTAAGCCTTTGATTTACACTCGCAAGCGCTAAGCTGGCAGCGGCAGGCTTGCGGCGCTGAGCCTGGCTGCTTCAGGGCGCTTCTGTTTCGGGCTGGAGTATCTGCTCCACGTCGCTCGATATGCGGGCGATGATGCGCTTTGCCAGATCCTGCCTTTCCAGCGTGGTCATGCGCTCCAGGCCGCTATCCGCTCCCGGCGCATTGCCGCAGGCCCGCTCCCTGTCGTCCACAAAAAGCCTGAACGGCTCGACATTTAGGGCGCTCGCGATTTTTTCGACCATTCCCATCGACGGAACCTTTGCGCATATCTCCATTTCCCCGATGTAACTGGTGGTGGTTTCAAGCAAGTCTGCCAGTTGCCTTTGCAAAAGCGCCCTTTCCTTGCGGTATTTCTTCATGTTGCTGGCGAAAACCCGCATCATATCCATGTCTGTATGCTAGGAGCAGATAAATCCATCGCACAATATCGCTCTTGACGAATACTGCGAAAACGTGGTATATACTTTAAGCGAATAAGCCAATTCCTGGAAAATGAGCGGCATTGCATGGGCTTTTTCCAAATCCCGCCCTTGCGGCGGATAAAATCAAGCGCTCGGCTGCCTGAAATCAGGATGCGCCGGCGCAGAAGGGGAACTTCATGAAAAAAATGGCGCTTATCTCTGCGGCTTTGGCGTGCGCGCTGGCATTTGGGGCGAAAGCGGCGCACGCGCAGCAGATTAGCCTTGACAATGCGATTCGGAACGCGGCGTGGGGGCTTTCCGCGAACATCGACAGCGGCGCAAGGGTCGCGGTGCTGGCCATGCAGGCCGATTCCGTCAGGATGTCCGATTACCTGATCGGCGAAATGACGGTGGCGCTTACGGGGCTGCAGGTCGTGCAGGGGTTCACGGTGATGCCGCGGTCGCAGGTGAACCAGCTTGTGGGCGGGCTGCCCTTCAGCCCGTCCGATTCCGTCGACAGCGCCATGGCGCAGTCCATCGGGAGCTTTTTGCAGGCGCAGTTTGTCGTGACCGGCTCGTTCGAGTCCATCGCCGGCTTTTTCCGCTTCAGGGCGCAGGTGGTCGAAGTCGCCACCGCTAACGTCAGGGGCATACACACCGCCGACGTCCAAAACGACGCGATTGTCGCGTATTTTATGGGACCGGGCGCACCGGGGCAAGCACAGGCAGCAGGGGCAACGCAAGCGGCAGGGGCGCCAGCGCGCGTCAGGGACGAAGGGCCTCGCGTAAGGTGGTTTTCAGGCGGATTTGCTTTTGCGACAAGCGGCGGAAGGAACTATTTTGGTGTCCAGTTGCACTACGAGCGGGATTTAAGCGACTTCTTTTCGCTGGGCGTACAGACTTTCTATAATTTTCCGTTTGACTTTGGCCTCTCGGCAACCAGCCGCCTTTTCTTTGGGCACTCCCCGGTTTATATTGGGCTTGGCTTGGGATTCGGGGGGATGGCGTATTGGGTTCGGGAGCGTTGGCGTGATGGGGTAGTAATCTCTGGGGATGGTTATAGGATCAACGTTGGAGTTCTCATGACCCCGAGCCTTGGGCTGAGGCTAGGCGGGCGGGCAAGGGGCTTTTTTGGAAGCCCGTACGTGAGCTTTCCCATAGTGATTGGCGACAGCGTTACCTTCCGCTTCCAGCCCGGCGTTGCCATCGGCGGCTCGTGGTAGGCGCTGGCTAGGAGGCGCGGCGCAGCTTGGAAAGCGCCGGCGCTCAGTGGCCGCCCTTCAGGCTGCCCAGCATTGCGGCCTTTTCTAAAATGCCCTTCAGGTAGCGCCCCTCGCGCTCGCCCAGGCCGGCGCGGCTGATCACGTCGCGCAGGAAACGCTGCTGCTCCTCGCGCCCGGGCTGCTTGTAAAAGCCCAGGCCGGCAAGGGTTTCGGTTATTTCCAGGGCGAGCCGGTCGGCGGCCTCGCGTCGGAGGGGCACCCACTCGCCTTTCACGTGCGCCTCGTCAGCGCCGCCAAAGGCCAGGAAAAGCTCGTAGGCGTACACCTGCACCGCGTGGGAAAGATTCAGGGATGGAAACTCGTCCGAAACGGGAATGTGCGAGGCAACGTTGCAGCAGTTTAGCTCCTCCGCGTCAAGCCCGGCGCGCTCGCTGCCGAAAACCAGCGCCACGGCCGCGCATGGCGCCGGCGCTGCCTCTGCCTGCGGCGCTTCGGTCGCCGGCGCTGCTCCAGACTGCAGCGCCTCTGCTGCCGGCGCTGCTCCAGCCGGACTTGCCAGCGCTTTGGCCGCCAAGCCTGCCGCCGCCGATGGCTCCGCGCCCGCAGGGCCTGCGAGGGGGTGGGCGGCGAGCCAGGCGGCAAGCTCGCGGGGGCGCATGCTGGTTTTGCGCTTTTTGCCCCTGCGGCAGGTGGTTCCCACGGCAAGGCTGCAGCCGGCGAGCGCCTCGGGCAGGGAGCCGAAGGCGATGGCGCCGCGCCACACGTCCTCGGCGTGAACGGCCCTCGCCAGAAGCGTGGCCTCGTCCAAAGGGGCCGGCGCGGCCAGGCGCAGGCTGGAAAGGCCCATGTTTTTCATGGCCCTGCAAACGGCGCCCACGTTGCCCGGCTCGGACGGGCGGCACAGGACAATCGCGATATCGGACATGCGCATTCGCCATTTTAGCGCATTTGGCAGCCAAATTGCTCAAATTCGCGTTTGACGAACCTCGATTAAGGGTGTATAGTGTAAAGAGAGATCCGCAAAAGCGAGGTAGTATCATGCAGAACAACGATATTGTTCCCGGATTTGACGACGAGAAGGACGAGAGCCTCAAAATCGAGCTCAAAAAAGCCCCCGACATCGACGGATGCCTTTTTCTGTCCCTGGACGGATACATTGATACCTACAACTCCGTTTATTTCCAAAGGCGCGTCCAGCTTGTCATCGAAAACGGCTTCATCAAGCTTGTTTTCAACTGCGATGGCCTCAACTACGTATCCTCGACCGGGATCGGCTCTTTCATCACGTTCCTAAAGTCCGTAAGGCCCGACGGCGACGTCGTTTTGTTCAACATTCAGCCAAAAGTGTTCGAGGTGTTCCAGCTTCTGGGCTTTTCCCAGTTTTTCAACATCAAGGAAACCGCCGAGGAGGCGCTGGAATTCCTGCGCCTGGGCAGCGACGGCGGCTCCGAGGCCGAAACGTTCCCCAAAGTGTTCCCCTGCCCAGTCTGCTCAAAAAAGCTCAAGGCCGTCAAGCCTGGCCGCTTCCGCTGCTCGGAGTGCAAGTCCGTCATCGCCATCGGCGCTTCCGGGGCGGTTTCCCTGGGATAAGCGCCGCTGGGCAAGCGCCGGCTTGCTCGGCGCTGCCGGCGGCGGCTTTGGCATGATGGCGGCACGGGAGTTTCTTTTGGGGTATCATGATGTTTGAGCCAAATAGCTTTTTGCAAGATGTCGTTGGCAAAAAGGCAGACGCAATAAGGGGATACTTGCGAAGGATGCAATTATCTGCTGGCATGACAGCAATGAGCAGTTTGCGTTTGAGGAATTTTCAGGGCCAACTGCGAGTATCCGTCAACTTGGAGCTGTGAAATAGAGCGCATTGAAAAGCATGCAAAAGGGTTTGTTATTGCTGCCCAGCTAAATCACCCCGAAGACGGATTCTATGTTAAATACGTTTCCTTTGCCGAGCTGGACGATGATGAAAAAATGAAACGCCTAGATGAGTATTTTGTGGCAATGGAAGAAATTCCGCAATGGCGCAGGGATATGAAAATAGGTAGGCCAATCAGCGATGGGGCCGAATGGAATGCGGCAAGCCGAGGAATTGGCCTCGCATCTCACTCTCGCAAAGGACATGCCAAAGTCATCTGAGTATAAGCATTTTCTGCATATAACGTTAAAATCTGAGTATATTTGGAGGATTTTATGAAGCATAAACTTTTTTTGTTATTTTTTTGTATGGCTATATTTTCTTGCGCAAGGGAAAATGCCAAAAGCAACGGTGGGTCAAATGAAATAATAATTGTTGACGCAATTGAAGTGCCGATTATCATCGATCCACAGATTAGTATTGGGGAACAACGGTTTAATTATTTTTTGGAGAACATTGAAGGATTCTATAGCATATCAGGCGAATTATTTAGAGAACGTAATGAAAGTTATTTAGTGAAGATCATCATCGAGAATGATGAATTAATTATTTATCGGTTTACTATAGTAAATAATCAACATAGTTATGATGAATTGATAAGATTCGATATTGGTTCAAATGATTTTGCAAGCAATATTCGATTGACAAATGATATTTTTAGATTTTTTGTACAATTTAATAGAAACAATACATTTGACAGAATAGAATTAAGCCGACACTTTCCTCTTGTCGATTTTTGGGCTCACAGCAGATTTTTTCCTATATCAAATAATATTGAAGACATTTCTAGATTTACATATGATTATCAAAAACAGCATGTCGGAATATTCGAATATTATTCGCACACTTTTTTTGGAATGACTGTAGATGAATTTAATCAAAGGATTTTGCCAAGCAACAAAATTATAATTAATGTAGGTGAAAATGGAAGTCTATTTATTGATGATGGCTTTGGGAATGACCGTTTTGATTTTCCTAGGTTTCGAATACATAGTACCAATAACGAACCTATCATACTGTTTGGGAGTAATCCTGGAAGCGGTCTTTCAAATGCAAGAATATATTTTCATGACAATGCAATTTTTCATGAAGAAAATTTTAATTCAATGGGTGATAGCTGGGAATCTGGATTTCAATTTGTTTTTAAGAGGAGAGAGTGACAAAAACAAACATCGCCTAACGTTCCAGGTAACTGACGTTTTGCGGTTGCGAATAAGGGCTTTGCGTAGCAAGACCAACAACCGCAAAATGTGGCGGAGAAAAACCGCACAAAGGGCACAAGCCCGACTGCGGTTTTGCGTAGCCCGAACCGCCCATAGGCGGTGAGCAGTTACCGTTTGTTATGTGCAAGTTTGCCTAAACTGGTTTGGTATTGACATAAACAAATAGAAAGTATACAATGAAATAAGGAGTGAAAACATGATACAAAAAGAATTTCCCATATTGGAATTCGATGATGATAAAAATGCTTTTATAAGACCATCAAATATGATTAAACATATAGAAGATATACCTGAAAATTGTGTTTTATGTTTTTTCTCTGAAGAAATAAGCAAAATTCTAGAAGAATATCCAAATTGCTGCAGCACAAATAGATGAAATTGTAGCTATGGGGTGTAAAAAATTTATTGCATGTGGTATGTGTGGGGTTTTACAAAAAGAACTTGCAGTAGGTCATTTAATTATTCCAATAGCCGCTGTAAGGGATGAAGGTGCATCGTATCATTATGTAAAGCCCTCTAGAGAAATTTATGCTAATGAACGTATAATAAATATCATTGAAAACGAATTATCCAAAAAAAAGATACCATATATAAAAGCAAAAACATGGACAACAGATGCATTTTATAGAGAAACACCAGAGAAAGTAAAATTACGAAAAAAAGAGGGGTGTGTAACTGTAGAAATGGAAACCGCTTCATATATAGCTGTTGCACAATATAATAACGTAGAATTTGGTCAAATACTTTGTTCAGGTGATAGTTTAGCAGGAGAAGAATGGGATAGTAGAAAATATAATAGAAAAAATATAATGAAATATGTATTAAGAATAACGCTTGATATATGTTTAAAATTATAAGTAAAATAAATTATAGAGTGCGGCAAACCAGCACATAACCCTTTCACGCTGTTGATTAATTTTCTTATTATTGGTATTGATATTAACGCAATTAATGATAATGAAATAAATATAACGACTATATCCCCATATTGATTGAGAGTTAATTCATTCATTATTTTTATCTCAAATATTATTGCGACAATCAGTCCAGCAAAAATCCAATACAAAATACTTACTTTGTTTAAATTAGCATATTTAGGTAATTTCATTATTATAAAAAACAAAATTAAACATCCAATTATACTTCCAGAATGTTGCAGTATTTTATATACTGGAATTGAAATATGATTGATTATAAATAATATCTTAACAAATTTATCCTTTCAACAAAATATCCAGTAGCGTGAGTAAATAAATACTTTTAGAGTCATGCGGATAAAATATTCAAAATCTGGAAACATCGATCCTATTACCAATGCGGTTAATGAGAAATATTTGGCGAAATATTTAGTTTTTAATGGCAAAACTATTACTGGATGAGCAAAAGTGAAAGGCATGATAAGATACTAGATTACCTTTTGAAACATGTCAAGTATTTGCTTTGTATATTTTTGACATTATCTTTGTATTGCACATAACAAACGGCAACTGCACGCCGCCATACGGCGGCTAGGTTCCGCAAAACGTCAGTTGCCTAGAACCTTAAACGGCACTTGCGTTTTTGGCAAATGCCGAGCTTGTTGAATTTTTTTGCCAGCTACCTAAGACAAATTGCTGCTGCCGTGACGTTCGCCTTGACAGGGCGTTAAAAGTGGCCAATAATAACCCATGATATGCTTTTTTTGCAAAAATGAGAACGCCAATGAAAAAGTTAACAAGAAATCAACCATTTCTGCGGATACGATTATTGTCTGCGATGATTGCAACGCGCACTATTGCATTGACGAGGGCAGAATTTGCCCCATAAAGTTCCCAAGGCGGTATATTCACCCCGCGCTTCCTCTCGGGCTGTTTTTTTGCGGACTACTGCTTAGCGGGGTAATACTGATCTTTACACCGTCGGAGCCGATACAAAACGAGTTTGCCAGAGGCATCGTTTCAGTCATCTTTGCTGTCTATATGGTCAGCATATGCCTGGGGTGGGCGGTGTTTTTTATTCAAGGCAAATATACGTTTTTTAAGTATGGCTACATGCTTCTTATAAACGGGGTCCTAACAAAAAACGATTCAAAAGGAGTGATAGCCTTTAGGCTTTTTCTCTGGATAATCGGCGCAATCCTGACGCTGATAATGGCGATAGTCGCTCCTTTTGCGTTTTTAAGATGACTGTACGCCTATACCATTTTTCGCCATCCCCCTATAAAACTATTCCCCCAAGAAATAATTCCTAGGATCATCTATTGTAAAGGGTTTGCAGCCCAAAAAGTGCTGCAAAACAAACCATGCGCGGAAACAGCCCGCTGCCGGAAACAGTTGGGAATGCAATGCCCCCGATGCTGCGGAAGCGCTGCCGATTGCCGCAGGTGCGAGTACCAGCCATCTTTCGGCTTCACTGGAATCGCAATTGCGGCTCCTGCCATAGCGACAGGTTGCGCTGGATTTAGCCCGCGGAAACCGCCAGTTCCGCGAATACCCAGTAGCTCCCTAAATTTCCGCCCTTCTGGTTACTACCCTGCTGATAAGCCCGTAAGCGGTGGCCTCCTGCGCGTCCATCCAGTAGTCGCGGTCGGTGTCTTTTTCGACTTGCGCGAAGGGGTTGCCGGTTTCCTCGGCTATGAGGTGGTTGATTTTCCCGCGCAGCTTTTCCAGCTCCTTGGCGTGAATCTCGATGTCGGTGGCCACGCCGCGAATGCCGGAAAGCGGCTGGTGAATGAGGTAGTGGCTGTTGGGCAGACCCACCCGCCTTTCCTTTGGCGCTGCCAACTGGATGATCGCCGCGGCGCTCGCCACCAAGCCCATGCCGATGGTCCAGACTGGGGGTTTGATAAAGCGAATCATGTCAAAGATGGCATAGCCCGCGTCCGCGTCGCCGCCCGGCGAGTCGATGAAAATCCGCACCGGCTCGTCGCCCATCGCCTCCATCAGCAAAAGCTGGCGAATCGTCCTTTCGGCGAGGTCTTTGCGAATCCCGCCGGAAAGCAGGATCGTCCTGGTTTTGAGCATTTTCCCGGCAAGCATGTCCTGCCATTTCTCAGGGCTTTCCTTGTCGTCGTCGCCGTCTTCTTCGTCGTCTAGCCGCGCGGCGCCGCCGGCCGCCATGCGCGCCGCGACGCTGTCCGCGTTTGCGGCGTCGCGGACTGCGGCGCTATTCCCTGCGTGGCTGGCATCGGCAGCCGCTTGTTCCATTGTTGATGAGCGCATCGTCTGTCCTCCAAGGCAATGATAAGGCTTATGGCGCATAATGGCAAGGGATTGCGCCGCGGATGCTGCCGCGGGCGCCGGCAACGCGCAGGCTGGGCAAGTTAGGCTCGCCTGGCTGCGGGCGGCGCTTGAGGGGTTCCCGAGGTCAAGCCTGGGCAGGCTTCCTGATTGAGCCAGAGAATAGATTCGGAAATGGCGGGGAATAGGCGCAATTTACCTGAATATATCGGAAGGCCCGAATGCAGCGCAGGCCTTCTATGACAGGCGAATATCTATCGCGGATATCGGTGGTGGTATGCCATGGGCTAGGAGCGAATTTCCGCCCCAAGCAAGCCTTGCCAACTGGCGCAAAGCCGGGTATGATAAGGCATGTGCTGGTATTGCGGGTCGCCCGTCACGGAGCAGGAGCCTTTCGGCCGTTCGCTTCCCTGCGCCGCGTGCGGGAAGGACCTTCGCGCCTGCCGCAATTGCCGCTTTTACCTGCCCGGCGCTAGGGGCGACTGCGCGGAGGCGGGTGCGGAGCCGGCAGCGGACAAGGAGCGCTCCAATTTCTGCGACTGGTTTTCGCTGGACCCGAAGTTTCGCGGCGAGACGGCGGGGCGGAAAAAGGACATGGAAAAAGCTGCGGCGGCGAAGACCGCGTTCGATGATTTGTTCAACTGATTTTCATGAAATACCGAGACGACGGCCGCGGCGCAGAATGCGGCGCAACATGCGGCGCGCTTTTTTTGGATTCGGGCGTCGGCGGCATTCCCTACTTCCGCCACTTCCGCGAGAGGAACGGCGGCGCGGCGGGCGGCGATTCGGCGCGGCGCAGCGCGTACCTCGCAGATCGTGCGAACTTTCCGTACGGAGTGCGCGGGCGCGAGGAGCTTTGCGAAATACTGATTGCTCTTGTCGGGAAAATCGCGGCAGCGCTTCGGCCGGAAATTATCGTGCTTGCCTGCAACTCCGCGTCAATCGCCGCGCTGCCCGCTTTGCGCGAGCGCTTTCCGGCGCTGCCTTTCGTGGGGACGGTGCCGGCGGTGAAGCCTGCGGCGCTGGCGTCGAAAACCAGGAAAATAGGCGTGCTCGGCACGGAGCTTACCGTGCGCGATTCGCGCATTCGGGAGATTTGCGCGCTTCCCGGCGGCTGCGAGATCGTGGGCATCGCGGCGCCGGAGCTTGTCGAGTTCGTCGAGAGCCGCCTCGAGTCCGCGACGGAGGAAGAGCGCGGGCGGATGGCGCGGCGCTATCTGGATCGGCTGCGCGCGAGCGGGGCGGACGCGCTGGTGCTGGGCTGCACGCACTTTTTGTTTTTGCTGGAAGATTTTCGGCGCGAGGCGCTTCCGGACATCGCCGTGTTTGAATCGGTGCAGGGAGTGTCGCAGCGCGTGGAGTCGCTGCTGGCGGCTTCGGCGGCGGGGCGCGGGGAAAAGGCCGCGGTGGCGCCGGCCGCAGTGCTGGGCGCGAAAAGCCGCCTGCTGCTTACAGGCGCCGCAGCGCCGGAGCCTTCGTGGGAAGCCTGGGCGCGGCGCCTCGGCTGCGAGCTTTCCCTGCTGGAGGGCGCATGAGCGGCGAAAGCGCAAACGTTGTTTGCGGCATGGTGCTGCGCGGCACGCGGAACGTTTTCACCGTGCGCGCGGACGGCGGCGGCAGGCTCGAGTGCCGCCTGAAAGGGAAAATCCTCAAGGGCGCCGAGGGCTTCTACAACCCGCTCGCGCCGGGGGATCGCGTGAAGGCGCGGATCGACCCTGAGCAGCCGGGAACGGGAATGATCGTCTCGCTGGAGGGGCGCAGAAACGCGTTCAGCCGCTTTAACCAAAAAGGCGGCTGCCCGCAACTGCTCGCGGCGAACGTCGATCAAATCATGTGCATAACCAGCCGCCGCTCGCCGCCTTTCAGGCCGCGCTTTCTCGACCGCGTTTTGCTGCAGGCGGACGTCGCTGGAATTCCCGCGATAATCGTTTGCAACAAAATCGACCTTGATGGCGATTTTGGCAATGACGCTGGCGCAAGCGCCGACATTGGCGCTAACGCTGACAAAAACGCAAGCGCGGGCGGCGGCGCAAATAGCGGCGCAATCTGCGGCGACAGGCTTGACGCGGACGAGCGGCTCGAGGATTTCAGGCGCATCGGCTACGAGATCGTCGAGGTTTCGGCGGCGACGGGGAAGGGGCTCGATCTTTTGAGCGGGATGCTCGCGGGCAGGCGCACGGTTTTGACTGGGCAGTCCGGCGTCGGCAAGTCCAGCCTTCTCAACGCGCTGGCGCCGGGGCTGGACATTCGCGTCGGCGCCGTCAACGAAAAATACGACAGGGGCAACCACACGACGACGCTCGCGGCGATGATCGAGCTGGCGCGGATTTCCCCGCGCGAATTTTCCGCGGACATTCCCGACGGCGCCTCCGCGGACACCTGGATAATCGACACCCCGGGAATGCGCCGCTTCGCGCCGGACGGAATCGAAAAGGGCGAGCTAATCTCGCGCATGCGCGAGTTCGCACCGCTCGCCGGGAAATGCACCTACGGGCTTTCCTGCTCCCACCGCCACGAGCCAGGCTGCAAAATAATGGAGGCCGTGCACGCCGGCGCGATCCACGAGGACCGCTACGAAAGTTTTTTGCGCATTTTCGACGAACTCGCGGGCAAGCAGGCGGGCAAGCGCAATGCCGACTGAAAACGCCCCGCCGCAGAGCGCGGACTCGCCGAGCGCCGATTTGCAAAGCGCGGTTGCGCCTGTGCGCGGCGCCGATGTACGCAGCGCTGTTGCGACCAAAGACGCTTTGGCGCAAAAAACGCTGAAGCTGCTTGAGTTCGACGTCATCCTCGATCGCCTCGCGCGCCATTCCATGAGCGAGGAGGCCGCGGAGGCAATCAGGCTGGAGGAGCCGTCCGGCGATCCCGCCGAGGTCGCGAAAACGAAAAGCGTCGTGCGGGCGATAATCTCGCGCATTCAGGGGGGAGGGGGGGATCCGCGAAAAAGCCTGCCAGCGATTGGCTTTCTGCTCCCCAGGCTCGGCGTGGAGGGCAGCGCGCTTGAGCTTGACGAAGCCTGCGCGATCGGGCTGTTCGCCGAGCGCGGCGAGGAGCTGCGCAAGTGGCTGCAGCCCCACCCGGTTCTGGCGGGGCTTTTCGCCGACATGCCCGACTGCGGCGGAATCGCGGCCGCGGTTTTCCGCGCGATTGACAGGGAAGGCAACGTCCGCGACTTGCCGGAACTGCGCGCCATCAGGCAAAAAATCCGCGCCCTCAAATCCGGGCTTGACGCGCTGGTTTCCCGCTACGCGGCGAGCGAGGAAATCAGGCGCATGCTGCAATCCGCCGTGCCGTCCCAGCGCGACGGCAGAATCGTGCTGGCGGTGAAGTCGAACTTTCGCGGAAGGATACGCGGCATCGTGCACGAGGTCTCCGCCAGCGGCCAGACGATTTTCGTCGAGCCCGAGGACGTGGTGGAAAGAAACAACGACATCCTCATCGAGACGCGCAATCTCGACGCCGAAATCCGAAGAATCTTGGCAGGCGTCACCGCCGCCATTTCCGAGCGCGGCGCCGACCTGCGGGCCTTTCACGCGGCGGCGCTGCGCCTGGAAGCGCTGATGGCGAAGGCGCGCTACTCGCTGGAAACCGCGGGGCGCTTTTCCCCCGACGCGCCCGCCGGCGCCGCGCCGCTTTGCATCAACCTGATACAGGCGCGCCACCCCCTCCTGCGCAGCGCCGTGCCAATCGACCTTTCGATGGCGAAAGCGCCGGACGACGGCGGCACGCAAACCGGCGGCGCGCAATTTGGCAATGCGCAATCCGACGACGCTCAACCCGGCAATGCGCAAATCGGCAATACGAGAACAAGCGGCGCGCAGCCTGGCGCGGCGCAATCCGGCATGGCGCAAAGCGCCGGCGTTCGGGCGCTGATCATCACGGGGCCGAACACGGGCGGCAAAACGGTTGCGCTGAAAACCGCGGGGCTTTTCGCTATGATGAACCAAATCGGGCTGGCCATACCCGCCGCCGAAGGCAGCGCGCTTCCGGTGTTCGACCGCGTCTTCGCGGACATCGGCGACGAGCAGTCAATCGGGCAATCATTGTCAACGTTTTCCGCGCACGTCGCGAACGTCGCCGGCATCATCGCGCATTCCACCGCAAGCTCGCTCGCGCTGCTGGACGAGCTCGGCTCCGGCACCGAACCGCAGGAAGGCGGCGCGATCGCCATGGCGATACTCGACCGCCTCATCGAAAAAGGCGCGACGCTGCTGATCACCACCCACCACGGCATTTTGAAAAACTACGGCTACACGAGGCGCGAAGTGGAAAACGCCTCGGTGGAATTCGACACGCGCACGCTCTCGCCGACTTACAGAATCATCACCGGCCTGCCCGGCGAAAGCCGCGCGCTTGAAATCGCCGAGCGCAACGGGCTCCCCGGCGGCGTCATCGCAGGCGCGCGCCGCTACGTCGACTCCGGGCACTCCGACGTTTCCGCGCTGATCGGCGGGCTGAAGGAAAAGCGCCGCGAGCTCGACGCGCTTGCCCAAAGCGCGAGGCTCGAGGAAAGCCGACTGCGGGACGAGCGCCGCAAATCCGACTTGAAGGAACTGCGCCTGCGCCAAAAAGAGCTGGAGCTGAAAGCCGGGCTGGCGGGGCGCCTGCGCCTGCTGCTGGACGAAAGCCGCAAGACGCTGGAAAACCTGGTGCGCGAGCTGCGCGAGGGCGAAATAACCCGCGAGAAAACCCTGAAAGTGAAGGACTTCCTGGGCGACCTCGCCCGCGCCGTCGAAGCCGAGGACGCGATTCTGGAAGCGGAAAAGCGTGCAATCGCCGAGGAGCGCCTCGGCGGCGCCCCCCCTCCGGGGGGGGAGGGGGCAAGCGCCGGCGCCGCGGCCTTCGCCCCCGGCATGGAGGTGCTCGCGGGCGAATCCAGGCGGCGCGGAACGCTGGTGCGCCGCGGCAAGAAAAGCCCCGCGGGAAAGACCGCGGGCAATGCCGCCAGCAAGGCTGCGGGCAGCGCCGCCGCCAGCGCCGCGGGCGGCACCTGGATCGTGGAAATCGGCTCGCTGAAAATCAGCTTCCCCGAAAGCGAGCTCGTCCCCGCGGCCCCCTCCCCCCCGCCAAAGCCGCAAGCCGCGAGCGTCGACTACGCCGCCCCCCCCGCCGCCCGCGCTGAAATCAACCTGCGCGGAATGCGCATGGAGGAAGCCCTGGAAGCGCTGCGCCGCCAACTGGACGCCGCGGTTCTCTGCGGGCTAAGCGCCTTCTCCGTGGTTCACGGCAAGGGCGACGGCGTTTTGCAGAAAGCCGTCCATGAGCGGCTAAAAAAAGAGCCCGCCGTCGCGGATTACTTTTTCTCGCACCCCGAGCTTGGCGGATTTGGCAGGACGGAGGTGGTTTTGCGCTGAGGGCTGCCGCGGGGCATCGGCGCCGAAGCGCCGGTTGCGCTTGCGGCCTTTGGCTCCGTCTTACCCCCGCAGCGCTTCCCTCTCCGCCTCTTTCTCAAACTGGCTGGTGTAAAGCCGGCGGTAATGCCCACGCTGCCCCATCAGCTCGTCGTGCGTTCCCCGCTCGATAATCTTGCCGTCATCGACAACAAGAATTACGTCGGCGTTGCGTATCGTGGAAAGGCGGTGGGCGATGACGAAGCTGGTGCGCCCTTTCAGCAGCGTCTGGATGGCCTCTTGCAAAAGCATTTCCATTTCGGTGTCAACGGAGCTGGTCGCCTCGTCGAGGATGAAAATGCGCGGGTCGGCCAGGACGGCGCGGGCGAAGGCGATAAGCTGCTTCTCGCCGGTGGACAGGCGGTCGCCGCCCTCGCCGACGTCGGTGTCAAAGCCTTTTTCCATTTTTGCGATAATTTTGTCCGCGTGGACAATTCCGGCGGCGGCCTCCACTTCCGCGTCGCTCGCCGAAAGCCTGCCGTAGCGGATGTTTTCCCTAATCGTCCCCGTGAACAGGTGGGAGCTTTGCAGCACGTAGCCCATGTTGCTGTGCAGCCACAGTTGGCTCCTTTCCCGCGAGTCCTTCCCGTCGATTAAAATCGCGCCGTCGGTGGGCTCGAAAAAACGGCAAATCAAATTCACGATCGTGGACTTGCCGGCGCCGGTTTCCCCAACGATGGCGACGCAGGTGCCGGACGCCACTTGCAGGCTGAAATTCTTCAGCACGTCCTTGTTCGCGCCGGGGTAGCGAAAAGTGACATCCCTGAATTCCACGTCGCCGGTCAGGGCTTCCCAGTTTTCCTTTTTCGGGCTGAAGGCGTCGCCGTATTTTTCGATAATCTCCGGGTGATCGGCGACGTCCGGCTCGTGATCCAAAAGCCCGCCCACGCGCTCCACGTTCGCCTGGGTCGCGACGAACTCGGTGAAAACGCGGGCGATGTTCTGGATTGGCTCGAAGAATCCCCCGGCGTATTGCAAAAAAATTGCAAGCACGGCAAGGTTCGCGCCCATCACCGCGATTTCCCATCCGCCGTAGCCCAGAAGCGCTGCCGTCGCGGCGGTGCCGACAAAGAGAAGCGTGGGAATGAAAATCGAGCGCAGCAGCGCCATCCGCCTCGCGTTGCGCCGATACTCGCCGGTGACGCCGGAGTACTCGGCCAGGCTCTGGCGCTCCGCGACCAGAACCTTGACAGTCCGAGCGCCGGTGATGCCCTCGTTCATTGCGCCGGTTATTTTGGAGTTGAGCTTGCGCAGCGCGCGGTTCGTCTCGAAAATCCGCTTCTGGAAAAACCACGTCAGCAGCGCCAGCGGCGGAATGGTAACGCAGACGATAAGCGCCATCCTCCAGTGAATGACGAACATGGCAATGACAACCCCGACGCAGTAAAAAACCGCCCAGCTAAAATCGATAATCCCCCACGCAACGATGTCCCCGATGCGGCTCGTGTCCGAGGTCGTCCGCGCCATCATGAAGCCGACCGGGGTTTTGCTGTAGTAGGAAAGCCCCAGTTTTTGGAGGTGCAGAAAAACCGCGTTGCGAATGGCGCGGCTGATCGCGGACTCCGCCCTGATTCCCCAATCGATGAAAAAGCGCACGCTCACCGCCTGCGTTGCTATCATGGCCAGCGAGATCGCCATGAGCCGCCACATGCCATCTGCGGTGCGCGGCTCGATGTTGTTCCTTATGGCGAGGCCCAAAATCAGCGGAAAAAAAACGTCAATCAGGGCGTTCAGGAGCATGAGCAGCGCGCACAGCGCCAGCGTTTTTTTCTGGGGCCGGATGAAGGGGAGCATCCGCTTCCAGGTTTTCAGGGACATGGGCTTGTTGTAGTCGAGATCGTCAAAACCGGACATGTTATTCCTCGCGTGCTGCGCGACATTGTACCACGCTTTTGGGGGGAGGCGAAAGAGGGCGCCGGCGCGAGCGCGAACGCCTGGGCGGCGGGGCGGAGTTTTTGAGCCGTTTATGACATGCGCCTTGACAAGCCGGAAATTCGGGGTTAGCCTATTGCAGAGGGGATGCATTGTGCAAGGAAGCATCAAGTTCAACAAATCGGCGTTCAAGCACAACGTGACAAT
>Ga0209755_10002831_pt1 | contig 22786 bp, 14 predicted proteins | sample TergutCo191P1_FD_187301 | JGI IMG/M metagenome (GOLD analysis project Ga0209755, IMG submission 187301) | Cornitermes sp. P1 segment gut microbial communities from Petit-Saut dam, French Guiana - Co191P1 (SPAdes) (version 2) | ecosystem: Host-associated > Arthropoda: Insects > Digestive system... | reverse complement strand
ACGTTCAGCAATTGCCACTCTCGATTCTGGTGTTCTACCTCCCGATGTGTCCAGCGCAAGTATTATCTTGGCTCGATCTACCAGCCTGACATTATGCACACCTTTACTGCAAAATTTTTCCAACTCTGCCCGATCTTTTATTTTTAGTTTTATTTGTTCCTTTCTCATGTAATTAGTCCTCCCAATTATTACTATATTACATGAGAAAGTATATGTAAAGACTTAAGTGTTACAAACTACCATAAAAATTGGGTGGCTGCTACCATTTTGGGGAAGCGTATGCGTCGATATATTGCCGGGGGTCCTGTCGGTTGCCAAAGCGCCGTTCGCGCTCCGCACAAACGCCTCTTTGCCACCGACACCCCGCCACTAATTGTCGAGCATACGCTTTAACAAAAGCGATGTGTTTTTAAAAAAATTAAAAGTAAAAAAAGATTTGGCGTTTTATTAATAAAACATTTTTATTGCACCTGACCCACGCTACCCATGGTGTACAATTATCCACAGGTACACCACAAAAATCGGGTGGCTGCTACCATTTGCGTTAACAAAAAAATAATTCCGCGCAAAAGAAATTTAAATACAAATCATCATTTTTTCATTTTTTAATGTGTAACTATACTTTTCCTGCAATCTGGTTAAATGCTGGTTTTTTAATCTTTATATATTACTCTGATACAATCAATGTGCCACGACCATAGGTATAAAAATCTGATGCAATTTTTTGTCGTTTCTCTTTACTCATAAGAATACATCCATTAGAACCATTACCTTGAGAACGATCAGTTCTAGCTCCATGAATTAAAAAATCATTATCTCTACCATAAGAATTAGAACTAATCCTATTTAAAATAATTACATTTTCGTGTGAATTTCCATGTAAGGTTTGTACAACATTAGTAATTTCATAAGTGCCAGGTGGAATTGGTCCAAGATTTCTTTCTCTTATATATTCTACTCTATTTGCATATCCGATTGCCCCAGCTTCACAAATTTCATAAAATGAATTATCAGCAGCTCTAAAATAACCAGATGAAATTGTAAAATAATAAGTTTTACCAGAAGTGCTATTTGCTGTTTTCTTTTGTTGGTTTTCATAAACAGCATCATCGATCAAACTGCCAACGAAACCACCCACAGCTCCAAAAAATGCGGCGTCTTGTTCAGCATCTCCACTAGCAAAACAATCCAGAACAATTATAAAAAATGTAAAAAACATACAGAATACAAAAAATATATTTTTCATATTAACTCCTTAAAATAATTTTATTATGCAAAGCATAATTAACTTTACTATTTTTATTTTATTTTGTCAATAATCACAACATTATTTATAATTACTCACATTAAATCTTCTACGCAGTATCTCTTATTTGTTTTTTCTTTGTTTCCTATCTGATGTTAAAATCAGTATCTCTCTATTTGAATTGCGGATCGAGGATAATTACATCTTTTTTTCTTATTGCAGCTTCTTATAAATTATTTCCTAAAGATAATCTTGTATAAGCAAGGAATTTAAAATATTTTTGAATTGTAATTATTTCGCCAGTTTTTATACCGCTTTATATTCGTTTTCACGAATTGTTTTGACGGTTTCGTTATAGAACTTATATGATACTTTTAAGAAGTTCTTGCTGAGCTTATTGTTAATATTTCAAAGTTCAAAATAACCAATTTTAAAACATTAATTAAATATTTGTCTTTATCTTCTTTTCTATTTTAAATTCGTGCATTTTAATATAATTCTCTAACTCTTGAAAAGCTAGTTGAAATATTTCCTTTCTTTTCTCTTTTTCAAATGGAATAAAAATATTATTATTAAAATATTTTTTTAGTAGTTCATTTAATATCTTCCCGCCTTTTATTTTTCTAAGACATTCAGATGATAATTCATGAACTTCCTTAACACGAAGCCCTAAATTATTCATTATTGAAATACTAGTTTCGCGAGAAAATATATTTGATTCTTTTTTATAATTATTAATACTATTACAAATATATTTATCACTTACCCATTCTGTTTTATATCCATTTTTCCCCCAAGCAAAAACAGGTTTGTCGGAATTTTTTTTTCTACGTATAGAACAAGAGCCTTTCTCTAAACTAATTTTTCTAGAAAAATGTAATACGTGTTTATTATCTTTTAATAATATATTGAAATCTTTTATGTTACTATGTATATTATAATTAGAATCAATATTTAATAAAATGAAATTATTTTTTATCATATTAATAAAATAATCTGAATTTATTATATATCCTTTTTCATTAAATAAAAATTCTATAGGAAAGGTTTCAAAATAAAAATTATCATATAGATGCATTGTCTCTGGTAAAATTAATAATTGAGCTATGAAATCTTTTGCAATATCCGCTATTAATTCATCTTCAAATGGCAGTTCATCAATATCTAAATCATTTCTTGCAAGTTCTAATGGAAGTTCTCCATTAGTATCTTCAATTATTAAATATGTTGGTATTGGTAATAAAAATATACTTGTATTATACTCATTAATATTTATTTCCTTGCTATAATTAAATTTTTTAATACTTGATGATTTTGTTATAATTATATCATTACAAACAAGAAATAAATCTTCTTTTGTTCCAAAATAACAATCTTCATCAAGGTATTCACTATCATTATTATCATTATCTCTATATTCGTCTGCATAACCATTTTCTTCATTGTCATAATCATTTTTATTATTAATAATCTCAATTTTATTATTTAATTTGTTTATATATTTCCATTCAAATTCATATCCCCAATATATTTTCCCATATTTATTTGAAAAGAAACATCTATCAACATATAATTTCACAAATTTTCGTGCAAATAATTCATTATCTTCAAGAAAATAACGTATACGTGGAAAACCATCTATATACCAATCAGTCCAATTAATATCATTTGGACTATACTGAATTAATAGCTCATACTTTTCTCTATCCATTGTTATTTCAATTGTTGTTCCTATTTCTAAACCATTAATTTTTATTATATCAATATGTTCACTATCAAGTTCAGTCTCAAAAAAATAACCATTTGAATTAGGTTTGTAACTTTTTGTTTTTACAGATATTTTCTCTCCTAATAAAAAAGCAGCCAAAACCCCAATTCCAAATTTCCCATTTCGTTTGATTTTACATTCATTTTTTTCAGTAATAAATTCTTTTTTCCAATCATATGTTTGCCTGAATGAGTAACCCACTGATAAGAAATAATTTTCTATTTCATTATCTGTCATACCTTTTCCATTATCAACTATTTTAAATAGATATTGATCTTCATTTTCCTTTTTTATTGAAACTTCTACTACAGGATCATAACTATGATTTGAATTTCTTTCTTCTATTCCTTTTCTTTCTTTACAAGCATCAGTTGCATTTTGAACAAGTTCTCGAACGCCATATATTGGATCATTCCCGTATAATGGCGCAACTAATAATTTTGATAATTCATTATTTACCTGAAAGGCTACCTTACTCGGAATATATTTGATTCTATTTTTGAATTGATTATCTTCAAGATTAGATTTTATTCGTCTGTATTTAATCCATGGCATTTTCTCAGGTTTATTACTGTATAAAGAACCATATACCTCTCCTAAAATAGCCCATGATAAATCTAATTCATTTTGTATATCTCTAAAAAATTCTCGTAATTTAACATATATTTGTGAATTTTCTGGTTCACAATTTATATGAATTAGTTCAGGATCATCAACTATATTGGTCAACATCGAAACTGCTAGATGTTTTCTGTGTTCTTGTACAGAAAGAGGACTGTTAAATGTTTTAATTTTTAATACTATCCGGTCGGTACGACCAATAATATGTAAATAATCTGCGATTCGTAATAATACCATTAAATAAATCAATCTATTACCACCTGGACTTTTCCAAGCATCACTATATAATTCTTTTAAATAATCATAAGTTTTACGTATATCAATACCATGACTTCTTGCTACAATACCTGCAAAATGTTTGTATTGTATAAAATCATTATTCCCAAATGGGATTATTTCATTATTCCCTATAAATCCTATTAATGCTACTTCATGTGCAAATCTAGCATGATTTCTTCTTAGAAACTCACCAATAAGCTTTTTATCAACTCCATCTAAATTATCTATATTGGATAAATCACAATCTTTAATTCTTGCTTTTTGATCTCCAAAAATAGTTTCTTTTTCTTTAGGACTAAAGCGTCGTGCTTCCGATAGATAATCATTCCATAATTCCTGCCAAGTTTCATTATCCAAAATATTATCTTTTGCATCATTATATCTTCCTTCTAACATTGCTTTGAAAGTAGAAAATTCAGTATGCATACCAATATCGTGTAATATAACTGCAAGTATAAGTATAGCCACTTCACTTGGCTGCAAATATTGAATTTGTTCATCAGGTATTAAATATTCTATACCTTTTAAAACCATCTCAATATGTTCTATGCCATGGTCTGTATATTCTTGAAAAAAATAATGTGTGCTTTTTTTATGTATTTTAGTAAAACTAGGAACAATACTATGAATTAATGAATTCATAGTATCATCTTTCTCTAAAATATTTTTTAATTTAGAAGGTATTTCCATGTTAAAATTTCCTAATAATATTAATTAATTTTATTCCATTTCCTATCATTTCTTTGCCTTTGAAATTACACAGTTTCTCCCCAATCTTCCTGTCTGTTACAAAAAACTCTCTCATCACCAGTGAAAATAAATTTAGGCTGTAATGCAGAATATAGCATTGTCGTCTCACTCTGCACTTGACGTCTTCTGTCCTGTCAACAAGAATTGCGTTTTTATCTTGCAGCCATAATCTAACTTTATCATCTTTTTTTTTATTATTCAATAGTTTGTAATTTACTATGTTTTTTCTGGTGGTAGCGGTTGTTTTGAAGGTTACAAACCTGGTACACAAAAACTGCGGATTAGCACGGATTTATCCGGGCGTAATTCGCTGTACCAGTGTTGGCAAAAGAGATTATCGTACTTCAGGATTAACGCGGATTTCTCGGGGAGAGGGTTCCCATACCCGCGCCAGCCAGAGAGGTTATCGTACTTTAGGATTTGGGAGGATTAAAGGGGAAGAGTGAATATCCAAACCCTAAAAAAATAATCCGCCCTAATCCGCGGCTCCTGTGTACCAAGCCTGTACACCAAGCCTTGTACACCAGGGGCCTGGGTAACACCTGACCTACGCTACCCATGATGTACAATTATCCACGTACACCAAAAAATTGAGTGGCTGCTACCATTTACGTTAACGGCGAGATAGAATTTCATGAAAAAGACGGGAATTCATAGTTATTGACAGGGAATATTATCAGGGTTATTAATTGGTTTTAATTTTATTGGGAATATAAGATTGATTTTACTTGCATTATTTTAAGAAAAAGGATATAATCGTAATCGAAATGCTGGGAAAAGCAATAATGAATTGGTTTTATGGAAATAATAGTTTTTTTAAAGTACAAATGCCAAAAAAAGACATTTGCTATAATGGATTGAGTATGAAAAATATGTCGGTTCCTGTTGATAAGATTGATGTGAAAGGAGCGGTTGAATCATTAAGTTTAGATTTTGATAAATTGTTTTTATAGTAAAGTATTTATATTTCTTCATTAACAGTGAGGAGGTGGTTATGGCGGCTATAAGTGACAACCCTTTTAAATTTGAATATTTAATTGATGATATAAAACGGTCGTTAAATATCTGGCATAAAAAAATATGCGACTGTTACGGTAATATAATAACATTTACAGATGAATTAGGAACAGTTGATAGACCAGGCAGATTAATTACAGAGTGCGATATAACGGCAAGGAGAATAAAAAGACATTTTTTATTATTAAATAGAAGAGAAAGAAAATTCAATGTAAATACTTTTATAGAAGATACTGGTCAAACAATGATTAATTATCATTTAGCTGCGGCGATTTATATTCGATCATTTCTTAAGAACCCGCCTTTTAGTATAGAAATTGCTAGAAACCCAATACTACAGAATAATAACATGATAATAAGACCTGTGAATGAATATTATATTTTAAATTTTTTTATAACAATGTTTTTAAGAGGAATAAATCATAATAATAATGGAATTTTAACGTTAAGTGAAGATAAGCAAACCATGTTCATAAATTATTTAACTCAATGTAAAAATAACATACAAAATTTTGAACCAGTCAGTTTTTCAGATAAACTTGTTGAAATGGAACAGGAACACTTCCGCGATCCTGGATTTAATTATTAAATATGGTTTAATATCATGGCTAATAATTTTTTAATAAAATTGTCATATTTTTAGGCTGGTTGCTTTTTATCGTTTCTTTGTTACTTTTTATTGTTGATACACCAACAATAAATGATGAAGACCCGCTTGGAATAGGGTTTATTATAACAGTTGCCATTTTTACGGTTTTTGGTTTTTTCTGGACAAGATATAAGAAGGGCAAAAAAGTCGAAAATACCTAAATTACGGAAACTCCAAAAAAGATAATAGTGGATAAACCGCCTGAAACAATACAAAGTGATGTTATTTCGACGGTTTTTTAATAGCCCCACGCTACCCATGGTGTACAATTATCCACTGGTACACCATAAAAATTGGGTGGCTGCTACCATTTTGAAGAAGCGTATGCGTCGATATATTGCCGGGGGTCCTGTCGGCTGCCAAAGCGCCGTTCGCGCTCCGCACGAACGCCTCTTTGCCACCGACACCCCGCCACTAATTGTCGAGCATACGCTTTAACAAAAGCGATGTGTTTTAAAAAAATTAAAAGTAAAAAAAGATTTGGCGTTTTCACCGGTTGTTTTGACGGTTACGCTGCTACCATTTGCGTTAGCGAAGAGTAAGAGGAGTTTTGGCTCTTCTCCCTTCTCTTTGGCTAGCTTGAATTCTATTCAGCGTTTCTTACCATTTGCGATGCTTAATTAACAAAACTGCTCATGGTTAGGCGGCGGGAGCCTTTGAAAGCGGGGATGCCGGAGCTGTTGAAGTCGATGATGTAAATGTTGCCGGCTGCAAGTGAGGTTATTTCGGGTGGCAGGTTTCTTGGGACGTTTACATTTATGCTGTAGCTGCCGGTGGATGCGGCGGGGGTGACTTTGTATAAGCCCTTGGAGCCGGGGTTGATGGCGTAATTGCTGCCGGTGTAATTTTCCGGTACTATGATGCTGTTGACGCCTCCCTGACCTCTTTCAAGCTGTACTGATGTAGTAAAGTTATTGTCTATAATGATATAAACATCGCTTGTCAGATATGTGTCTGCAGGAACAATGCTGGCAATATCATGAATAACAACAGTGGTTGTTTCATTAAATGGAATGCTTCTGGAAATAGAACCTACTCCGTACGAGTTCATGACAAAAGGAATCTGCAGTCCTTCTATCGACATATAATATGTTAAATAAAAGAAAAATAAATCTCCGGCTTTTGTCGGAACCCATGGAATCTCGCCTGTTAACTGACCTGCCGCAATAATATTCTGGTTTATTTTAAAATCTCTTGTGCTTGAACTAAAAACATCTACAGGAAAAAGCCTTGTTCTGTTGTCGAATCTTACATGAGTTGTGGATATCACATTACCGTATTGATCTTTTTCGCTATGATCTGTTACTTTCACGTCCTCGCGCATGTCGAAGAAACCGGTGCAAGAGATAAAAAGTATTGCGATAACCGCAGCAAATATAAATTGCTTTTTCATTTCCATTCCTTCTAATAAATCTTATTAGAGACCGCCAATAACTTAGCGGTCTCTAAAAGAAATTCTACAAAACCATTAGTTGCCGCTGAATGATATTTCAGAATCAGCAACTTCAAAGGCATCAGGAGCTTTAATATTTATTGATGCTTTAAGAGTCCCTGCAGGACCATTGCCGCTTACAGTAATTGTGTACATCTTGTCAGTTACCAATGTATATTCGGTATTTTTATCTTCATCTTCTACAACTGCTTGAAATCCCATACTTTGAACAGTAAAATTACTGATTCTTCTTGATTCTGCAAAACTTTTCCCGTCTGCACTGGTGGGCATATCAATTGTAAATGCTTGCTGACCCATAATAGAATAATTTCCGGATGGAGTTACCATTGGTATTAACCCCTGAAAGAACCTGACTCCTGAATCTGCGCTATTATCAACAACAACACAGGCGGCTCCTAATTTTTGCGAGGCAACATTATTAAGCGCTGTTTGAAGATTTAAAGATAAAGGTGATTTATTTGTACCAAACTCAACTTCCCATCCAATCGCATTACCGTTGCTATATCTAGGAACAACTGTTTCTACAATGTCCCTGAGCGTATTAATACGCTGGAATATCGGATAAACCAGATAGTCGCCTGCGCCAACGCGTAAGTTAGTCTGTGTCATACCTTTTTGAGCATAACCAAGGGTTGGTCCTGCGGTGCCACCTACGCGGAATTCAACGTCATAATTCGATGTGTTCCAAATCTGTATTGTATATTCGCCGCCTAATTTATCGCTGATTTCATGTACCTTTGAATTATCGCCGACATTACCATTCCAGAAAACAAACATCTGTGTAAACATCGGAGTCGAAGCATTGTAACCCTTACTATACTGCTCTCCGGTAATAAAAAGCATCCTGAACTGCGCCGGACTACTACCAAGATTGGAAGTATTTTGCAGCTTATGATTTGTTGCTCCCGCTCTTACGCCGCCAAGAAGATTTTTTGCCTCAATACTTCCCTTAAAAGCGACAAGATCGGTCTTGGTATAATTTGATACCACTATTGAGTCACCATTCGCCGCCGCCCACGGTCCGTCCTCGCCTGTTCCTTCTTCCTCTACACACGCCAAGCAGAAGAAACCAACCGCTGCAATCAATGCGATTGCTAAATTCACGTTAAAAACTTTTCTCATAATACTCTCCTTCATTAAGTAAAACAAAAAACATATTATGTAACTCAAGTTACATTTTTTCCGGCTTGCGCCGGTAAAACACTAAATAGAGTCTGTCTATAATGCGGACAGACAAAATTATCAGCCTCCGATTAACATCCTTACCGCGGCGTTCAAACTAAAATGGTTCGTGCCCATTGTGTACGCGCCGCCAAGGGTAAAAATGTATCTGCTGGCTGCGTTGTCAGTCGGTATCGATACTCCAAGACCGGCGTAAAATTGACCGTACACCTGCACATCCCCGTCGCTGCTCGCCGAATAATAACTTACGCCGTTAAGATACGGCTCATCTCTTAACATTACAGCTCTCTTCGTGTGCCATTCAAATTCAGAATCTGTTTTGGAGATTAACAATTTTAAACCAGCATACGGCGTAAGCAGGGTTGCAATTAAATTTTTTGACGCCTGCACTCCAAAAAGAAAACTGTCGCTCCTGAAATCGACGCTTACGTTTTCGTTGTTGCCTCCCGTCGTTGCTGTAATGCCGAAATTGTACATTGTAAAGTAATAACCTGCCTGAACGGTTACAGACGGTAATAAAAGTTTTTCCTGCAATACGCTGTAACGAATGTTAAAACCGAGCGCCTTTAACGAAAAGGAACTTCCTTCCCCGAAAAATACGATGTCGTTGTCCGCTAAAATAGTATCGTCAACCCACATCCCGCTTACGCCGAAATCCATCGTTTTGAATTTTCCAAGGTTAAAACCGCCCTTTAGGTCAAAGGAAATGCCGGGAAGAAACGGAACACCTTCGGGAAATTGAGTCAGATCGAGATTCCCTGCGCCGAACGATTCGACGCCGCCCGCAAGACTTCCGACTTTAGTTCGATCCAGGAAGCAAATACTGCCGTTAAACCCGCCGCCAAACCAGCCCTTGCTAAAACCGTAAGAACCCGGAGCATACGCCCAAACGTCCTGTAAAGTCGACGTATCGGGAATAAGACTGGAAACATTGGAAACATAGCTATTTATTTTACGATTAAGGTCATCCCCATTAAAGTAAGAATTCATTATATCGTTTGCAAACACCTGGCCGCAAAAGAAAAACCCCACAAACAGTAAAACGACCAATTTTTTAAAATACATTACCATATCCTTTATAACACCAATATATCGCAACATTCTCCATTTGTCAACATTTCAAAAAAAATATCTATGGGGGGGTATATGGAGCACAAAAACCACGGATTAACGCGGATTTATCTGGGACTGGGTTTATTTAGCCGTGTTGGCAAGAGAGGTTTTCGTGCTTCAGGATTAGCGCGGATTTCTCGGGGAGGGGGGTTCATGTAGCCGTGTTGGCAAGAGAGGTTATCGTAGTTCGGGATTTTGGAGGATTTAGGGGGAAGATGAAGATTCAAGCCTAAAAAATAATCCGCGTAATCCTGAACCATAACAAAGCTGGTAGCTTACGCGCCGCCAGCTCACAACACGCCGATAAATCCGCGTTAATCCGCGTTAATCCGCGTTTACTGTGTACCAAGCTCTTTTTTCCAAGTTTTTTCAACTTTTTTCAGTTTCGAGCAAGCTTTTTGGCACCTCCACGCCATATATATATGGTCCCTTATGTGGGCCAGATCTTATGTATGCACTATGGAGACGCTTATGAAGAAAAACATTTTTATCTCTCCGCTGGAGGACTTTGCTTTCAAGCAAATCTTCGGCGAAAAAAAGAACCTCGACAACACAAGGGCTTTTTTGAAAACTATCCTGAATATCCCAAAGGATGAGTACGGCGACCTTTCAATCGGGAACCCGGTTTTCGGGAAAACGCTCAGGAAGGAAAAATCAGGGATTGTCGACATCAAACTGGAAACAAAATCCGGAAAAATCATCCACATCGAACTGCAGGTGGAAAAAAGAGCCAACATGAAAAACAGGATTCTCTATTACGGCGCACGCCTAATAGGAGACCAGTTAAAATGGGGTGAAGATTACGACAAGATAAATCATGTAATCAGCATTGTAATATGCGATCATGTGCTGGTGAAAGAAGAGACCTCATATATAAACGTATATGAGTTAAGAAATGAACAAAATCGATCCTTTACAGACAAGTTAAAAGTGGTTATCATTGAGTTACCCAAACTGACAGAAAATTGCGACAGCGAGATATGGCCCTGGCTTAAATTCTTAAAATGCACAAAAAAGGAGGAATATGAAATGCTTACAAAGAAGTACCCGCAATTAAAGAACCCTGTAAACTGCGCAAGAAGAATGGGTCTAATGGAATCGATAAAACATTACTATTTTCATAGAAACCTCGCAAAAACCGATGAACGCATGTTACATTTGCAATGGAAACTTGACGGCAAAGAAGAAGGCATAGCGGAAGGCAAAATAATTGGCATTGCCGAGGGTAAAGCAGAGGACAGAAAATACGTCCTCGATTTGATCGATCAGGGTCTCTCCATCGACGAAATAAAAACCCGTCTAACTGAAACCCGCACCTCAAATTAATCTGCGGCATGGTATACATAAACCGCGGATAAACGCGGTGTTGTTACTCAAACCTTGTGTACAGGGAATTATTCTCAGCGGTTTTCGAAGTCTACCACCACCTCTGAATCAAATACGCCAATGCCGAAGTCGGTGACGGAATCGGGGATTGTTACGCTTGTTAGTTGATTGTACGTGAACGCAAAATGACCTATCGAGATTACTGAATTGGGAATTGTAATTTCTGTCAGACGGTTGTGGTTGAATGCGCTTTCGCCAATAACAGTTACGGAATCGGGAATGTTGACGCTGGTAATTGCGCTCTCCTGGAACGCGCTTTCTGCGATGATTTCAACGGAATGTGGAATTGTTACAGCGCTTAAACTGTTCCCTCCAAATGCCCATGAGCCTATAATTGTAACGGATTCGGGAATTGTAATGTTTGTCAGTCCGCGTCCGAAAAAAGCCGAATATCCTATCGTCCTTACGGGAAGATCATTTATCTTTGCAGGTATTATTACTTCCTTGTCTCTGTTGTTATGCGAAAGAATTTCCGCGAATGTATTATTTAATACCGCTATGTTGTAATCGCCTGAAGCGGTAAAAGTTATGTCAAGTTTTTCCGCGCGTCTTCCGTTCTTATTATAATAATCAAACACAAAATTATTAAACGCGCTTAATTCGATTTCCACATTCGCTGGCAGCGTAATATTTGTTAATCTGCTTCCAATGAACGCGAAATCACCTATGAATTCAACTGAATCTGGAATATCCAAACTTGTTAATTGATTCCACGAAAACGCGTATTTTCCGATGTAAGTAACTGAACGTGGGATATCAAGATTTGTTAACTGATTCCCTGTAAAGGTATAGTTGCCGATAATTTTGACGGCGCCGGGAATAACGACGCTTTTTAACTGTTTAAAAGAAAACGATTCGTCTTCCAGAATTGTAACGAGCTTCCCTTTTATCCTTTTCGGGATAATCACGTCTTTTGATTCCCCTGTGTAATCTGTTATCGTTATCTTTTTATTTTTCTCGGTATATTCAAAATCGCCTGGAGCGTTTTCTTTTATACAAGAGGCAAAAATAATTGATACAACCGCGGCGATTAATATTTTTTTCATTTTAAGACTCCTAAAAATATTATATAACACTGCCCTTGAGCGCGCTAGGGTGACATCCGCTTAATTTTATGTTAAACTATCCAATACATGAAGTCAGTTGAAACTGTTCTTTTAAACAACATCGACAATCCCGATTCATTGTTTATTTTCCCGACAGAAATATCCGCGTCCATGTGGGCGGATCACCTTCTGCGTCTTTTGTCAAAAGAAAGGGAAAATATGTCTGTCGCGATGGAAAAATTCATAGCGTGGGACGATTTCAAATCGAATTCGATTAAATCGAGGGTTCAGGATAAAAAAAGCGTTCCTTCGGCGCTTAGAAAAATTTTCATAGACTGCCTTGTAAAGGAAAATGCCGAAAAAGCGGCTTTGAGAAAGCCTGTTTTTACTTCGTTGATCCTGCCTCAATGGGCGCGGCAGGCGTCGCAGTTTTCATCGTGGATCGCTGTCATTTTGCCGCAGCTCGGATCATGGTTTAAAAAAATCACAGGCTTAAAAAAATCGGAATTTTTAACGGAAGAAGCGCAAAAAGCCGCTCTGTGTTTTAAAGATGAAGACCTTGATATGTATAATCTCGCCTGCCGTTATGCGTCGTTTTTGAGGGATCACGGGCTTTTTGAGCCGGCGTGGGAGACCCCTCCTTTTAACGATGACGGTAAAAATTGTTTTATCTTTTTTCCGGATTCGCTTTCCGATTACGGCGAATACAAGGATTTGCTTAGTAAAAGCGAACACGTAAATATTATCAATGTTCCGGAAAATTTTGAAAATGACAGCGATGCCTTTTTCTATTCCAACTCCAGAAGCGAAATAACGGAAGCTTCCCTCTATATACGCGCTCTTAATGAACAGGGCGCCGATTGGGATTCAATCGCAGTCTGCCTCGCGGATCCTCAGAATTATGAGCCTTATGTTCTTCGCGAATTTTCGAACAGAAACATTCCGTACGTTAAACGCACCAGTAAAGCGCTTACGGAATATCCTGCAGGCGGTTTTTTTCGCGCTGTCCTTGACTGCTGCTCAGGCGATTTTTCTTTTTCTTCCGTTGTCGCTCTTGTAATGAATAAAAATCTTCCATGGAAAAATACTGAGGAAATCGAAAAACTTATTCAGTTTGGAATGGAAAATAACTGCATTTACTCATGGGTCGAAATACAGGAAGGAAAAGAAGAGCGCGTCAATGTCTGGGAAGACGCTTTTAAAGAGCCTGTAAATTATATAGAAAGCGAAGTTCGTAATTTTTTTATGGATTTAAAAAGGAAACTGCAATCTTTTCGCAGCGCAAAAACATTTAAAGAACTTCGCAGGCAGTATTTTGCTTTTCGCGGACAATTTTTTAATATGGATGAATGCGGCAAAGAGGCAAATAACGTTCTTTCGCGCTGCATTAAAGAGTTAATGGACCTTGTAGAACTAGAAAAAAGTTTCCCGGATGTTCAGTCGCCTGATCCTTTTTTATTTCTTACCGATTATCTAAGTGAAGTGTTTTATCTTTCCAAACCGGAATCAACAGGCGTAGCGATTCTTCCATATAAGACCGCTGCGGCAGCGCCTTTCAGCTGTCATGTAATATTGGGCGCAGGACATGAAAAACTTAGCGTCATTTATTCAAAACTCAATTTTTTGCCGGGTAAAAAACGAAGCGAGCTTGGCATCAGCGACGAAGACGCGTCATGCGCTTTTATCAATATGCACAAGTTCAATTCCTTAAAAAAATCGGCTTTCTTTTGCAGCGAACATACTTTTTCCGATTACGCGATACCCCATCCTAAAACAAACTCATCTACGGAGGCGAAACAGCGTTATTCAGGCGACACAGGAATGGAAAATAAATTTTCACATGACTATTACGATTTGGAAATTTCAAAAACCTCTGCGCCTGATTTCCTTCATGAAAATCAGGTAAATGGATTTATAGAATGGAAAAGCAGACATTCGTATGATTTTTATGAATCACATGATTATCCTGAATCATGTGATAATATATCAGATAACATGAAAAAATCGCGTATATTTAAAGCGGGTGACGAAATCACAAATGTAATAAAAGAAAGATTTACAAAAGACGAAAAACTTAGAGTTTCGGCATCTTCCCTGCGCTTATATTTTCAATGTTCGCTAAAGTGGCTTTTTCAAAGCGTTTATTCGCTTCAGAGTTTACAAATAGAAACAAGCCTGATGGCGGAAAATATTTCGGGCTCGGTTTATCACGCTGTTTTAAACGAATTTTTTACAAGGTTAAGAGAAACAGGAAAGCCGTTAGGTGAACCTGTAAAAACAGAAACCGATTATACCCTCCCCTGCCCGTATCAAAAAATCCTTAAAGACAGCGTAGAAGAGGTATTTAACTGTTTCCCGGTAATTGAATCTGACAGAAAAACAAGGATAAGCGCTCTTACAGGCAGGCTGCTTTACGCCGGAAAAGAAGATTTTTATTATCATTTAGAAAAGTGCCTCGCGTATTTTCTGACGTACTTTGCAGGCTGTTATGTGTCAGGAAGCGAAAGTTATTATACGATTCAAAAAGATTCATACCTTTTAAACGGCTATGTTGACTGCATTTTAAAAGACACACGCGAAGGCGATGATAAATACATAATTGTTGATTTTAAGAGAAAAAGCGCGCCAAAACGCGCGGAATATTCAGCGCAAGACGAAAACCCCATGACGGATTTTCAGCTTCCTATGTACATAACTCTTGCGGAACAAAAAGATAATATAAAAGTTTACACCGCTCTTTTTTACAGTATTCTTAACCTTCAGCCTGAGGTTGTCATAGGAACCGTCAGCGATATTTACGAAGGAAAAATCAATCCTAAAAAACAGGAAGATCAAATTTTGCGCGAAAGCGAAAGTTATATAAAAATATTTGATGAGTTTGAAAATAAAACAAAACAATTTGTTAAAGAGATATTGTCAGGCAATTTTTCTGTTTTTCCGCAGGAAAGAAATAACTGTTATGACTGCGATTTTAACCGTATATGCAGAACAGTTTATATAATTGACCGTGAAAATAATTATTCTTTGGGGAAAGATTGATGGATGTAAAAACAAACAGCAGAGAATTGAATGAGGAACAAAAAAAAGCGGCGTTTTGCGAAGAGAACGCAGTCGTAACAGCAGGCGCAGGTTCCGGAAAAACGCGCGTATTGGCAAATCGTTTTGCATGGCTGCTAACGGAGAAAGGTTTTAAAGTAGACGAAATATTAACTCTTACATTTACAAAAAAAGCGGCTGTCGAAATGAATAAAAGAATTTATTCGCTTGTTTCGGATATTGCCGAAAATGAAACAGGCGTTAAATCTCAAAGAGCAAAAGAAGCGCTTGATGATTTTATCCGCGCGAGAATTCAAACCCTCGATTCCTACGGCGCGTCAATTGTTAAACAATGCTCCGCGCGTTACGGCATCAGCCCCGATTTTACGATTGACGAAAACAGATGCCGAAGCCTTGCTTTGGAAATCTCATATCCTTTTTTCATAACATACCGTCATCATCCTGCGATTAAAAAACTTTATTCCGACAACCAGCCTCAAACAATTGTTAGCGATATTTTCGCGGACATTTTATTTAACTACTGCAGGATAGATAAACCTGCGGATTTTTCGCAGGATGTAATAAAACAGTTTGATATTCTTTATTCTGAATGGAAGAAAAACCGCGATGAACTTCTTAATATTTTAAATGATACAATAGTTTTGATTTACGAAAACCCTGCTCTTCTTCCCGATCTCATTCCACTTATAGATATTTATAAAAACGGAAAAATCGACGTTTTAGAGCCTTCAGTATTAAAAAATTATTTTGACTTTTTATTAAACCTGCCGAAAGAAGAGTGCGTCGAAAAGGCCGATGCGCATCAGGTTCAAAATATTATTACAGATCTCTTGCGCTATCTGAATAGTTTTAATTCCCGTAACTTAAACCTTCAAAGAGGGAAAAAAATCGACAATCCGGTAAAAGAAAATATAAAAAAGATTCGCGGTTTTTTTTATAGTATCTTATCACTTGGCATTTCGTGTCTTCAGGCGGGTTTTATAATTTCGATAATGTCTTTATTGTCGCAGCTTCAGGAACAGTACCTTGCAAAAAAAAGAGCGGAAGGCGTTTTAACTTTTCATGATGTGGCTAATCTTTCCAGAACCATTTTAATTGAACAAAAAGACATAAGGCAGAGCGAAAAAGAAGCGTTTAAGGCGATAATGATCGATGAGTTTCAGGATAACAATGAACTTCAAAAAGATATTTTATTTTTACTCGCGGAAAAAATTGATGTCTGCGGCGAAGGCATACCTCAGGCGGACGATCTTTGCAAGGACAAACTTTTCTTTGTCGGCGATGAAAAGCAGTCTATTTATTTTTTTAGAGGCGCCGACGTTTCTGTTTTCAGAAAATTGAAAAACGAAATAAACAGCAAAGACCTTCCATTAAAAACCAATTACAGGTCTTCTCCTTTTTTAATCGGCGCGTTTAACGCGATTTTCGGCGGCAGCAAATTTGATCCTTTCGGAAAAGAACGCCTTCACGATTTTTCATCGGTTTTCGCTCCGCCAGAAAAACTTCCTGTTTACGAAGCCGGATACGCGTCTTTAGAAGCGGGCTGCGCCAACAAAGGCATTTTAACTGTTTCCATACTAAACAAAAAAGAAGAAGCAGATATAAAAGAAACCCAGTTAACCGCGTACGAGAACGAAGCGCGTTATACCGCGGAAAAAATCAACGAGCTGCTCGCGGAAACATCAGGGATAAAATATCATCCCGGCGACATCGCGATCTTATTAAGGGACAGCGGCAAACAGTACCTCTATGAAAAACATCTCAGGTCTCTTGGAATTCCCTACACCTGCGAAAAAATCAACAACTTGTTTTTCGCAGGTCCTGTAAATGATATAATGTCGGTTCTGCGCCTCGCGGCGGATCCAATGGATAAAACTGCATATATCGAAATGCTTCGCTCCCCTTTCGCGGGTTTTTCTCTTCCTGCCGCGCTGAAATGCGTTTCATATTTTTTTGACAGTCAGGAAAAACATATCCCCTTTGACACTCTGCCTGAAAATTTTTTAGAAGGCGAGGATGAATCAAGATACAAGAACGCGATGAAAGTATACAATTCCGTAAAATCAAACATAAATAAAAAAAGCATCTGCGAACTTGTAACTCATTTATGGCATGAAAAAGGCTATCGTTACGAAACTGAATGGCATCCGCATACATGCGCGTACCGCGAAATGTACGATTACCTTTTTCATCTTGCGGCAAATGCCGACGCGCAGAATCAGGGGCTCGCTTCCTTTACAGATTCAATGATAGCGTTACGTGACGCAGGGGGTCAGCTTTTGTCGGATACAAGCATTCCCCTTGAACATTCCGGAGCCGTTCAATTGATGACCATACACAAAAGCAAAGGTCTTGAGTTCCCCGTTGTTTTTCTCTGCTGCTGCGGAAAAAAAAGCCAGAGCGACAAATGCGACATTGTTTATAATTGCGAAGAAGCGGGCATTGTGTTCAGCCCTCCGCCGCCTGCCCGGTGCCGCGGATTTGCCGGGAAACGAAACAATTATTTTTGGGAGCAGACAAGCGAAGAGATAAGAAGAAAAAGGCTTGCGGAACTCCGCCGCCTTCTTTACGTTGGAATGACAAGAGCAAAAAACGTATTGCACATAACGGGTTTTCTTGACATAAAAGACAATATAGGCGCCGTTAATTTCGCGCATTTAATAAAACGCGATATGGAATTAAAATGCGCAAACAGGGAAAATTACATTGACGGCGATTGTGTTATAGATAACGATACATTATTCGGCATTTTACTTCCGTCAATCGCGTCTCATATCAACGAAGATTTATTAAATCCGCAGCCGTCCTTTTTTAAACTTGAGGAAATTCCTGTATACACGGAAGAATATATTAACAAACAGGCGAAAAAGAAAATAAAATTTTCCAACGACAGAAAAGGCATGAGCGAATATATCAGAATGACAGAATCATTTTACAAAAAGGTAAAAATCATCAAAACTCCAGTTCTTTATGATAATCACATAACGCCTGTATCGCTTAAAGACAACGAAGAAGAAACTTTTTCAAGGGTTACTATGCATAACGGAAAATATTCAGGCGAAGGCTCTATTGACGTTTTTGACAGGGTAGATTCCATGCTGACGCGTTTTTCGCAGAACACGGATGACGGCGCGGAAAAATTTAATTCAGGCAGTTTCGGAACAATCGCGCATATCTGCGTTGAAGCTCTTCTTAATAAGAAAGAAATAGAAATACCGTCAAATATTTCCGCATTGCTGAGCCCGGACGAGATGGAAGCGCTGCTTGAAGCGGGCGATGAATTAGCAAGAAGATTTATAAGCTCACCTCTTGGAAAAATCGCAGAGGACGCGACTCTGAGAGAAAATGAATTTTCATTCAGAACCATTTTAAAAAATAAAAACGGAAAAGAAATTTTTATAAACGGCACTATCGACCTTTTTTTTGACGACAAGGATTCGATTCATATTGTAGATTTTAAAACCGACAACAAGGAAATACCTACGGAACATACGGGGCAGATGGCTTGTTATTTCCATGCAATCTCCACCCTTTTCGCTGTTCCGTACAAAAAACAGTGCCGCGCATGGCTTTATTACCTGCGTACGGGTCATGCCGTTGACATGACAGAAAGGGTAAAAAATTTTAATCTGGGGGAAAGAGCTTTTTTATGATATAATTAAAGCGAAGGAGAAATCATGAGTAAATTTAATCCTGAAGAATTATCAAATTTCGCGCGTCATTACGGTTTTCATTACGACAGCGTAAATCCGCAGGCGTTAGTTAAAGAAATTTTAAGCGAAATGGAAAAAGGACTGAGCGCTGATAAAAATGAAGGCTCCGCCTCAAGTCTTCCGATGATTCCGTCGTATATAACCCCTGTAACAAATATTCCTCAGGGGAAAACCGTTCTTGCGCTCGACGCGGGCGGCACGAATTTACGCGCCAGCCTTGTTTATTTTAACGAGAACGCAGAGGCGATTGCGCAGGGAACAACCAAAACGCCTATGCCGGGAACAAACGGCAATGTAACTTCGGATCAATTTTTTAACGCAATCGCGGATGCCGCTCTTCCGCTTCTAAAGGAAGCTAAAATCGAGGGAATTGGTTTTACTTTTTCTTATCCCATGGAAATAACGTCCGACGCGGATGGTATTCTTCTTGGGTTCAGCAAGGAGGTTGACGCTCCTGACGTAATCGGAAAAGCAGTCGGCAAAGGGCTTCGCGAAGCGCTTAGCGCAAAAGGTTTTAAATATTCAGGACCAATCGTAATGTTAAACGATACTGTCGCCACTCTTCTTTCCGGTATTGTTACAATTTCACCTGACGGGGAAGCAGTTCGCACGCGAAATGATTTTAAAGCCGAAGGCGGTCCTGTTATCGGATTCATACTCGGCACTGGTTTTAACACCGCATATCCTGAAGTAAATATTCCAAAAATTAAATTTAATTCAAGTACGTCAGGGCAGATTGTCGTCTGTGAAACCGGCAGCTTTGATGTAAATTACACAGGTCAGCTGGATAAAGAATACGACAGCACCACAAAAAACCCCGGCTCCTACCATCTTGAAAAAGCGACAGCCGGCGCGTACCTTGGACCTTTAACCCATCACATCCTAAAGCAGGCGATAAAGGACAAGGTTATACAGTTTAAAAAATCAGATGAACTATTGGTTCTTCCCCACCTGGAAACAAGGTTTTTAAATGAATTCGCTCACGCTCCCCTTTCAGCGCAGGGACCGCTTGGCTCTCTGTTTGCGCCTAACGAAGCGGACGCGCTTGCGGCGGTTCAATACATTACATCGATTGTAACTGAACGCGGCGCGCTTTTTTCCGCCGCTGTGTTAGCCGCAATAATCAAGCGCATCGATCACAGTTACGAGCCTTATTCGCCTGTCCGCATCGCGGTAGAGGGAACAACATACATGATTTACAAAGGAATGCGCCGCGCTCTTGAATCGCATCTTCATCAAATGCTTTACAAGGATAAACCGCGCCCCTACGTTATATCGCCTGTAGAACAGGCAAGTCTTTTCGGCGCGGCGGTCGCGGCATTGAGTAAAAAGTAAAGGAGTAGTTGCATGTCGAATAACGAGCATAACATACCGCTGCGAAGCGAGACCGTAATTTCCGACACATGGGATCTGTCCGCGCTTTTTACCTGTGACGAAGACTGGAATAAATCTCTTTTGGATTTTGAAAAAATGATAGAAAAGATTTCGTCTTTTAAGGGGACACTCGCGAAATCCGCAAACCATCTTGCCGATTATCTTGATTTTTCGCGCGATTTGGGGATTCTCGCTGAAAAATTGGGCTCCTACGCTTTTCTGCGGCAATCCGAAGACGAAGGCGCGTCCGCCGCGCGGACCATGTATGGAAAAATAACAATGGCAGGCGCGAAAGCTCAAGCCGCAGCTTCATGGGACAATCCTGAAATTCTTTCGATCCCGGAAAAAGACATGAACGCTTTCCTTAAAGAAGAAAGGTTAAAAGATTATCTTGTTTACATCCAAAAAATAATCAGGTACAAACCGTATATTTTGAGCGACAAGGAAGAGAGGATCATGGCGCTTCACGCTGAAGGAGAAGGAACGATTAGCGGCACTTTTTCCGTTCTTACAAATGTTGATTTTGAATTCGGCGTTGTAGACACTCCTCAGGGGAAACGTCCTTTAACGCAATCTACATTTTCGGTGTTCATGGAAGATTCGGATCGCGATTTACGAAAACACGCTTATTGTTTATTTTATGATTGCTTTAACGCGCACAAGACAGCTTTAGGAAGCCTTTATTCCGGTTCAGTTAAACAAGATGTAATAAACGCAAGGATCAGAGGCTATTCTTCGGCGCGCGCTTGCGCTCTTTTCCCGGATAATGTAAGCGAATCAGTTTATGATAATTTAATAACAGCCGTCAGCGGCAAACTTGATATTCTTCACCGCTACTATTCTTTGCGAAAGCGCGTTCTTAAATTGAAGGAATTGCGCCATTATGACGCGTATGCTCCGCTTGTTTCATCAGTAAAAATGACAACAACATGGAACGAGGCTGTAGACATCGTAGGGAACGCGCTCTCGCCGTTAGGTGACGAGTACGTCTCTGTTTTAAGATCAGGTCTTTTAAACCGCTGGGCGGATCGTTACGAGAACAAAGGAAAACATTCAGGCGCGTATTCGGCAGGATGCTTTACAGGAGACCCCTATATTTTAATGAATTACAAAGATGATTCAATCCGAGATGTATTCACCCTTGCGCACGAAGGCGGTCATTCAATGCATTCATGGTATTCCGCGAAGAACAACCCTTTCATGCAGTGCAATTACACAATTTTTGAAGCCGAAGTCGCAAGCACATTCAACGAAGAGCTGTTATTTCGTTATCTGCTAAAAAAGACTGACAGCAAAGACATGCGCCTTTATTTAATCAACAAACACGCTGACGATCTTCTTGCTACCCTTTACCGTCAAACCATGTTCGCCGAATTTGAAAGCATCACCCACTCGCTTGAAGAAAGCGGCACGCCTCTTACGACAGATCTGCTGCGCGCCGAGTACCGCAAACTATTAGAAAAATATTTCGGTCCTGAAATGTTCCTAGAAGAAACAAGCGATCTTGAAGGCTTACGAATCCCCCACTTCTACCATGCGTTCTACGTTTACAAGTACGCAACGGGAGTATCCGCCGCTCTTGCGCTCGCCGACAGAGTCCTCTCAGGCGGCGCAAAAGAAAGGGAAGATTATTTCACCTTCCTAAAATCAGGCGGCTCGCGCTTCCCCATCGACGCGCTGAAAACCGCAGGCGTAGACATGAGTTCCCCTGAACCTGTGAATGCCGCCTGCGAAGCGTTTGGAAAGCTCATTGACGAAATGGAAAAATTGATGTGATTTTTATCTGTAAATTCTACCTGCAAGTTCAAGATATTAATATTTACAGGAGAATGAAGTAAACATTACATTCGGGCAAGCCGGAGTTGAACCGGCGACCTCTTGTATGTATTAGCACCGAACAATGTTAGTCTCTGTTGATCACTATATAGAAGAATAATGCATTTGTCAAGTAAAAAGCAATATTGATCTGCATTGATCAGCGATGAATAGATGATTTTTCTCATCTTTTTTTTCTCATTACTTAATAACTTTTATTTGTTGATAAAACGAAATAATAATATTGAACGGTCAATTAAATTAAGTTTTGTAAACTAAAAAATATTTTATTTATTTAACACATAATATGTATATCT